>JAESGT010000013.1_pt1 | contig 92151 bp, 70 predicted proteins | sample 9266261 | NCBI WGS metagenome assembly JAESGT01 (sample SAMN15741584, study PRJNA653494) | algae metagenome | isolation source: Pelatocladus maniniholoensis HA4357-MV3 and co-occurring heterotrophs from... | place: USA: Maniniholo cave near Haena, Hawaii | collected 2009-07-28 | reverse complement strand
GTCTTGAATGCGGCTACACAACTCACAGGGACGTAGCAGCATCACTTGTGATCCGAAACAGAGGGGTCAACGCGCTGGGACGCAGCGTGGAAGAAAACGCTTGTGGAGACGGTCTGACGGGGACGGGCAACCGTCTAGTTAAGAGTCGAAGAAGCAAGAACAATGGTGGAGAGGACGGATTCATCCTGCCTCGTAACATCATTTGAGAATCCCTGTGGCTTTAGCCCAGGGAGTACGTCAACGAAAAACTACGACATCAGTCTTAAAATACATACTCAGCATAAAAATTTTAAAATTAGATTGATAAACTTGCCGTAAAACTGCTGAGATATCTAAACCATCACTTATGACTGACACACCACCCAACACTGAAAATCTCAACGATAACGATCAAAATGATATAGCTGAAGAATTGCTACGAAAGCTGCGACAAAAACAAGGCTATTGGGTGGAATGGGGACAAGCTTGTGCTTATCTACAAAAAGCAGGTTATAGTCAGCAAGCAATTTTTGAAGCAACAGGCTTTGAACCAGTACAACAGAATCAGGTGATTGTTGGCGCCCAAGTCTACAACTCTATAGAAAAAGTAGGAGCGCCACAAGATGTACTTTCTCATTATCAACAGCGTGGTAGTGATATCTTATATGAGTTGCGCTTGCTGACTCAAGAAGAACGAGCCGCCGCCGCCACAGTTACTTTTCAACACAAAGTTGATGCTGACGAAGCACGGGAAATTGCCAGAGCGATCAAAGATTTCTCTCGTTTTCGTAACCCTCCAGAAGGCTTTTCTAATCATCCAGGAGATGCGGTTGCTTATCAATGTTGGAAACTCGCCCGCCAGAATTCAGATTTTCAAACGCGATCGCGTCTGATTGCTAAAGGCTTAAAATTTGCCCATACGCAAACTGCTAGGCAGCAAGTAGAACAATTACTGACAGATTTTACCGTCCTACCCAAAAAGCCAGCACCAACTCTACCCTTTTACAGACCACAATCAGCCGAAGAAGTACCCCGTCTCGTGCCAGTGGTAGGTGAGTTGCCATTAACACCACAAGACTTACAAGCAGTTCCCCTAGTAGAAGAAGTAGGGCCTTTCCGCATCGTTAAGTTTGCTGGAGAACAAGCTTGGGTTCCCTTACCAGGTTGGCAAACTATATTGAGTGCAGAAGATCCAGTAGTGATTTTATGCAATAGCGATCGCCTACCAACCCAAACACAAAATAATCCAGAACCAGTCATGGTAGTTATCGATCGCGGCCAAACAGAATGGAACCCAAGTAGTTACTTTGTAGTAGATAACTCTGGCGAACTAGACTTTCAATGGCTTGAAACTGCACCAGAAGTCACACTATTAGGGCGAATTCTCGTCATTGTACGAGCCAAGAAAATTCTGGATGAGGAATTGACAAAAGATTCTTGGCAAATTGATGAGTAGTTGTTGAAGACCGGGGATCGGGGATTGGGGATTGGGCTTTAAGAGTCGTCTTTCGTAAACAAGTATTTGTATTTCGCTGACGAGTGTTTGATACTCGACGACGAGTATTTGTATTTCGCTGACGAGTGTTTGATACTCGACGACGAGTATTTGATACTCATCGACGAGTGTTTGATACTCATCGACGAGTGTTTGATACTCGACGACGAGTGTTTGATACTCGACGACGAGTGTTTGATACTCGCTGACGAGTATTTGTATTTCGCTGACGAGTGTTTGATACTCGCTGACGAGTGTTTGATACTCATCGACGAGTGTTTGATACTCGCTGACAGGGGAAAGTAAAAGACAAGGGAGTATCTATCAAAAATATTCTCCCTTGTCCCCCTTGTCTCCCTTGTCCCCCGTGTCCCCCGTGTCCTCCTTGTCTCCCAATCCCCGCTCCCTCCTTCTACCTCGATGGTGGACAAATTTGCTGCACTGCTTGGGGGAGTTGTTTACACATCTGCTGGAATGTTTGGGGCTGCAATTGTTGCCAAGCAAATAAACTTATAATTGTACTTCCCAACAGTAAAGCCAATAATCTCAGCAACAACACCCCAGGTTGACGCTGAGGTTGAGTATTGTCATCAGTTTGAGTTGTTGCCGAAATATCTAAGTCTAGTAATACTTGTGAACTTGCTGCAAACTTAGATTCTTCTGGTTGTAGTGCTTCTTCTAGAACAATTTCTACTTGTTTTTCTTCGACAACTTCTATTTGTAATTTCTTTTGAGTAACTGGAACCAAATAATCTGGAGAAACCCGACAATGGGTAAGCACTACGGACACATTGTCATGACCATTTTTTTGATTTGCCAGTTGAATCCAAGCATCAACAGCTTCTTCTAGAGTTAGTTCTCCTGTTAATACTGGTACAGCATAATCTCGCCAAGATTCTTCTACTAAATAATTATCACTTAAGCCATCAGAACACAATAGTAATATGCCGTCTTCTTCTACAATCAAGCGTTGAATCAAAGGACGCAGCAATTCCCCTTCTTTTGTGCCTAAAGCTTGGGTAAGGGCGGTAGCATCTGGGCGTTGCAAAGCTTGGCGATACAGACTGCGCCCTTGGCGGACTTCCCGCGTCGCCACATCATCATCAATTGTCAATAGCTGACAGTATTCACGGGTAATCCAGTAAGCACGACTATCACCGACGTTAGCTAAATATAGTTCGTGGGCATTTTCTGAGTCCCAACCAGCAGACGTTTGAATGCGTTGCGGTACTTGCACAGCCATAACCATAGTTGTAGCCATGCGTTGAGTACCTGTGCGTTTTTGTTCGTCATTACAATTGCAAATGACGTTGTTGATCACTCGCAAACTAGCTTCTAACTGTTGTTGCAATAAATCTGGTGGTACAACTTCGGCTTGTTCTCCAACTTCTTGTAATAAAGCGCGAATTTGAAGCTTCACAGATTGTACTGCTAATCGACTGGCAACTTCACCGCCTTCATGTCCACCAATTCCATCACAAACGATCGCCATTTGTGGTGATAATGCATCAGCGATCATCGCATCGTTGCCATGAGGATAGCAAGTGTCTTCGTTTTGTATCAGTGCTTCTGACCCTTTATCGCTTGCACCTGCGACTTTGATACTTAAAGGTAATTCTGCGGCAGATGTTAGCAATAAAGTATTAAGTTGAGTTGCAATATCCTGGAACTCTGCCTTACCATTACACATCTGTTGGACTATTTTTTGCAAGTCATTTGCTACTTGGGTTTTGGCATTAACTACCAAAGATTGCCAACACTCTCCCAAATCCTTAAGGGTTGGCTGTCCCGATTGCTGAAGTTGTAACAGTCGTACACACCAACCTTGTACTCTTAAATTATTTGGTATCAGCAAACTAGCTGCTACTCCCAATTTTGACAAAGGCTCCCACAGTTGTAGAATTTGCCATAACCAGTAAACTTGTCTGACTACCGTTGTTTGCTGCCATGCTTTTGTCAATGCTGGGTAAAGATTTCCCGCTTCATCTAACGGTACATTTTCCAGTAAGAGAATATTATTTGCTGCTTCTGTTTGATAACGAACCAATCCATAAACAAGAGGTAAGTGTAATCGTTGTTGATATAAGTGTAGGTAAGGAATAATTTCTTTTGGTATTTTGCTTGGTATATCCGGTAACTTTCCCGGTTGAGTATCCAGCCAAATCCGGGGTGCAATTACCTCATATCTATCAGCGACTTTTTCTCCTGGGGTAATTGTAGCTGCTGATGACCCAATTACCCAAAGATAGCGGCGAATCAGAGGAGTTTGACAATTTGCACAAACACGGTTATCAACAGGGTTGATTTGGCGAATACAGATAGGATTGGGACAAAAAACTATCCGTTGAGTCGAAATCATACAAGTGTAAATATCTATATAAATTGATAGGTGAAGTTCGATTAAATTGAACTGCCAAAAACTAAAATTGTAGACTAGACTGGGTTTACTAGTTTACTTTTAACACTTGTTACTTAAAAATTGAAAATTTTTACGTACAAATTTTAGGATGGCGCTATGCCAATTTCTACCGCCATGTGGTTGTCAAATTCTATCCTCATTTGGATGCTGGTAGGAGCATGTTTGTGCTTAATGGAACTGTTTTTGCCAACAGCTTTTGTAGCTTTGATGATGGGAATTAGCGCTTTTGTAGTGGCGCTGCTATCCCCAGTTATTTTAGTCAAGTTGTGGTTGCAATTAGTAGTTTGGCTCTTGCTTTCTGTAGTGCTAATTTGGCTGTGTCGTCGTTTAATAACACCAGTGCCAAGCAAATCAAAACTTCAGGATGCAACTACTGCTGAAACTTTAACAGAGATTCCAGTCGGGAAAGCCGGACGAGTATTATACGAAGGCAATTCTTGGCGGGCGCGGTGTTACGATGAGCATTTAGTGATCGCACCACATCAAAGAGTTTATGTAGTCAGGCGCGAAGGCACAACCCTAATCATCATGCCAGAATATTCCTCAATTCAATAATTAATGGTTAGTAGGGGCAAACAATTGTTTGCCCGTTCACCCGTTCAGAAGTTGGTAGTTAGAAATCAGTAAACAGTGAGTAATATAATTTGATAACTGATAACTGATAACTGATTTATATATTAGGAGATAAATATGGAACCTTTATTTTTTATAATAAGTTTAGTCTTAGGTGGTTCAGTAATAGCAAGCTCTGTGAAAGTAGTCAATCAGGGTAATGAAGCTTTAGTAGAACGCTTAGGTAGCTACAACAAAAAGTTGGAACCAGGACTGAATTTTGTTGCTCCTTTTGTTGATAGAATTGTTTTCCGTGGAACCATCCGGGAAAAAGTTTTAGATATTCCTCCGCAACAATGTATTACTCGCGATAACGTCAAAATTACCGTTGATGCAGTAGTTTATTGGCGCATCGTTGATATGGAGAAAGCTTATTACAAAGTGGAAAATCTCCAAGCTGCGATGGTGAATTTGGTGATGACACAAATTCGTTCTGAAATGGGCAGATTGGAACTAGATGAAACCTTTACCGCCCGTTCAGAAGTAAATGAACTTTTGTTACGAGATTTGGATATTGCTACCGATCCTTGGGGAGTAAAGGTAACACGGGTGGAACTAAGAGACATTATTCCATCTCAAGAAGTGCAGCAGTCAATGGAATTGCAAATGTCGGCGGAACGGCGCAAAAGAGCGGCAATTTTAACTTCAGAAGGTGAGCGAGAATCTGCTATTAACAGCGCTAGAGGTAAAGCAGAAGCACAAGTTCTAGAAGCTGAAGCCCGTCAAAAAGCAGTGATTTTGGAAGCAGAAGCTCAACAAAAAGCCCTGATTCTCAAAGCCCAAGCCGAACGTCAGCAACAAGTTCTCAAAGCCCAGGCGATCGCAGAGTCTACAGAAATGATTGCTCAAAAACTTGAAACCAACTCTATAGCTCCTAAAGCTTTAGAAGTTCTGCTTGCCTTGGGTTATCTAGATATGGGTACAACTATTGGTAAGAGCGATAGCAGCAAAGTCATGTTTATAGATCCTCGCACGATCCCTGCCACTTTAGAAGGTATACGCTCCATTATTTCACATGCACCGACAGATTCACCCTAAGTTAAATCGGCACACATAAAGCTAACTAAACGTTTTGAACGTCACGTCAGATTGTGTTGTTGGTGATTCAGGTTGTAGACATGCTAGTTTTTTGTTGGGAACACCAAATTTGAAAGGCTTTACATCTCCATCAACCACTAACGAAATCAATATGGCACCTTTACCTGAGTATCACCCCAAACAGTTATCTTTAGGTCCGTTAGAAGCAGAAATCTTGAATATCATCTGGGAACTTGGTTCAGCGACAGTCAAAGATGTACACGATCGCATTCTGGCTGATCCGAACCGAGAACTAGCTTATACTTCTGTAACTACCGTGCTGCGTCGTCTCACCGATAAAGGTTGGCTTGTTTGTGACAAAAAAGGACGCGCATTTTATTGGCGGCCATTGCTTACAAAAGATCAAGCCGCAGTTATTAAAGCTCACGAACAATTACAGCGATTTTTAGCGGTAGGAAATCCTGATGTTGTTGCTGCTTTTGCAGATAGTCTTGATGAAGCTGCTAGTGAGAAAATACAAGCGATCGCCAAACGCATTCAATCTGCACGGCAAGAGAGGGAGGAAGAGTGATGCATCTATTAATGATTTTGATGGCTTTGGGTGTTTCTTGGGGAATCAGATACTCTTGGGTTGAATGCCAAGACAATTGGAAGCAACAGTGGCAAAGATCGCTATTTTTCTTTCTTTTTCCCCCTTTGCTGATCATCATGACAGCGATCGCTCTGCTGTATATGGGTCCCCAGGGCAGAATGCTTGGTTTGCAAACTGGTTGGTTTAGCTATGTATTAGCATTAATATTACTTGCTTTTTTTGCAGTTATATGTGTAAACAAAGCATGGCAAGGATGGCGATCAGTAAAATCTACACGTGACTGTCCAATTGTGAACCTTGCAGGTAGACAAGTGCGATTACTTAAAACAGCAGCGTTATTTGCAGGACAAATTGGTTTTTGGCAACCTGAACTTGTCCTTAGCCAGGGATTGCTGCAAACTTTGTCACCTGCACATTTAGAGACAGTCTTAGCACACGAGCAAGGCCATTATCATTACCGAGATACATTCTGGTTTTTCTGGCTGGGTTGGGTGCGTACCTGTACAGCTTGGTTGCCAAATACAGACGCTTTGTGGCAAGAACTATTAGTTTTGCGCGAACTACGTGCTGATGCTCACGCCGCATCACAAGTAGATCCCTTGCTACTAGCGGAATCATTGTTATTAGTCATCAGTACTCCACCTGTAACCTCAGACATCTGCTGTGCAGCCCTAGCAGCTAGTAATGTTGATCGTTTAGAACAAAGAATAGAAGCTTTGTTAGCTAAACCAGAACCCACATCAGAATTTCACTTAATATATTGGATTAGCTTCCTCTTGGCATTACTACCCTTAATCACAGTAATCTTCCATTCCTAGTTAGTAGGCAGGTTTCTCGGAAACGGGGAACATGACGCTCGTGAGTTTTTCTCAAAAGTCAAATACTAGTCCTATTAAACACTCCCCTTGCGAAAACCTGGACAAAACTGCCCAGCCTTTGCGGTGCGGGGGGTTTGATGGCATTGAAATTAGGTTGATTTGTATAAAAACCCCCCGCACCGCAAGCCAAAATAAGTAATACTATTGGGTATATTTGGGTAAGGCTGGGCAGTTTTGTCTATTTTTTATTGCACCCCAGACTGTGTGGATTTCGCTGTCGTTTATTCCCACTAAAAGTCTGGGGATTCTAGTTTCATACCAAAGTTTTTACTAATCTTCACTTGCAGGAGAAATCATCGAACCAGTGACTTCAAGTTGAGAATCTAACTGGAGTTGTTCTACTGATGCTTCCATATTCGCATCAGTTACATCACGGAGATATGTACCAAACAGTTTGTCATAGTTGGATGCTACTGCTAAAAATGCTCCACCCAAAATATAAATGGGTAAGGGTAATTGCAATCCTTTTATCCAGTCAAATAATTGTGCTAGCGCAAACAGCACTACAAAGCAAACGAGCCAAACTCTCATGTTCCCATCCACTGAGTTCAAATTTTTCTACTCATTCTAACGAAACAGATACGAGATAGGGCAACAGTTTTCGGTTAAATGAGAAAGGGAAAAAGTTTACCCCTTTCCCTTCACCTTTGAGCTATTTCCGCCAGCAGCCCCGCGCAAGGCGCGAAGCCGAGCGTCGGATCGAGGTGCGAGCAAGGCGAGGAGTGGTGTCTGATCAATGCGAAGCGAGGAAAGACACCGACGACGAGACGAGCCATCTCCTCTGCCACAAACGAGTATGGTACAATTGGTCTACCCGCCACAGTGGGCTTAGTGTTTCAGGGCGTCCCGCCTTGCTGTCCAACTCGAATGCCTCTGAACCTGCAACGAGACAGGTCATGTACGATGAAGGGTTGGAACCGGGAGTAGAAAGTAATTTCTTCACAAGTTTTCTCGTTATACTCGATACATTGTCTCCGGTGGGGCATCACGGGGACGTAAAAACAAAGCTCAGGAAATGTCCGATGCACTCTTCTGGAGTCACTGAGAAGCCCGCGCTCTATCGCTTTGCGATGAGCGTCGGGAGATGTCACCTTTCTAATTAAGCAAGAGTCCGCCGCAGTCGAGGTTGAATAATCAGCAAAGCGACGAGAGCAAAACCCAACAATACAGCTAAGGCACTACCAAAGGTAACGTCACCCCAAAAGGCGTGCATCACTACGCTACTTAAGCCCCAATCTTGATGGGTATAAAGATAACGAATTGGTTCAATAGCGTAGCTGAGGGGATTAAGTGTAGCTATAACCTGCAACCACTGGGGCATAAACGATAATGGAGCCAAAGCAGTACTAGCAAATAACAGTGGCAAGTTGGTAACAAAAATCACTGCAATTAGTTCGATGTGTCCAGGTAGAGCGAAAGCCAAACCCAAACTAAGGGCTGTTACACCCAAAGCTAGGAGAAAGACAATTAAAGCAATGGTAGCTAAACCAGCTATATCTGGCACTCCTGCACCTAAAAATCCTGCTGCTGCGACAATCACGGCTGCTTGCAGTAAACTTTGGCTGATGATAAAAATTGCCGAAGCCAAGACTATTGAATATCGTGATGCTAAAGGAGCCACTAACAACCGATTTAAAAAGCCAAATTCACGGTCAAACATGACTGGCAAACCAGCATTTAGCGCTCCACCAAAGGCAGTAAAAACAATAATACCAGCACTGAGAAATTCTGCGTAATTTGTCGTACTGCCAAAAATTCCTTTGGGTGCGTTTTGAAATAAAGCACCGAATAACACTAACCACATTACAGGTTGAATAATACCTGCAAGTAAGGTAGAGGGACGCCGTTGTAATTGAATAAACAAGCGACGTGTCAAAGCCAAAGTTTCTTGAACTAGCTCACCAAAAAAATTTGGAGTTGTATCAGTGTGAGCTTGTGGTGCAGCCACTTGCTGCCATTTAATATCTGATTTGGGGGGTATAACAGTACCACTCATATCAATTTTGGATTTTAGATTTTGGATTTTGGATTGGGAATTGTTAGTGGTTAGTAGAACAACAAACAAAACAACAAACTACAAAACTTATCTCATATTCTGCTTTTTCTCTGCTTTGAGGTCACGATTTCCCAAAGCTGCTAGTTCTGCATCCATGAGGGTGCGTCCTGTGGCAGCAAGATAAACATCGTCTAAACTAGGACGAGATTGAGAAATACCAAACACAGGTAGTCCAACATGGTTGAGCGATCGCTGGATGGTAATCAAAGCATCATTTTGTGGTGTCACCACTAAGTTGAGAGAATTTCCTTGAGCGTTGTTGATGATAACTTCTTGTACAAATGGTAAGGATTCTAGTAAGTTTTTGGCTTTTTCTGCTTCTTCTGGTGGTGTAAACTCGCGGATACGCAGGGTAATGCGATCGCCTCCCACTTGATCTTTTAATTGTGATGGTGTACCACTGGCAATGACCACGCCTTTGTCAATAATGGTGACCTGATCGGCTAAAGCATCAATTTCTTCTAAATAATGGCTGGTAATCACTACAGTGGTTCCAGCTTCCCGCAATTTACGTAGGAATTCCCAGACGATAAAACGGCTTTCTATGTCTAGCCCTACTGTTGGCTCATCTAAAACTAATACATCTGGTGCGTGTAATAACCCAGCTGCCAAATCTAGGCGTTTACGTAAACCACCAGAGTATGTACGAGTCTTTTTATTTGCGTATTCCTGCAAACCGAGTAAATCTAGTACCACCTCAACGCGCTGTTTGATCACCGCCGCGTTTAAATGATAAAGTGCCGCTTGCAGTTGTAACAGTTCACGTCCAGTCAATATGGGATCTATAGCTACTTCCTGAGCTACATAACCGAGACGTTTTCTGGCTGCTCTGGGATTGTCGATCACGGAAATACCAGATACTTCGATTTTACCAGCATCTGGTGTGGTGAGAGTACACAGAGCGCGCAGGGTAGTGGTTTTTCCTGCTCCGTTGGGGCCAAGTAAACCAAAAATTTCTCCTGGTTCTACCTGAAAGGAAACATCATTGACGGCGACCACCGAACCGTAGTGCTTTTTAAGGTTTTCAATTAAAACGGCGGGAGCCATAACAGGTAATCCCTAAATTAACGATACAAATCTCAACAGTGTCTATTCTTATTTTAAGAGTTAGGAGTTAAGACAAACGATGAGAAAAATATTTAATTTTGATCCTCGGTAAGCTCCCAAGAGACAAAAGTAGAGCTACAGATGGATTTAATCTATCCAAGGGTCCTAGGACGGTTTTGACGGACATTCAGAACTATTGGGCGCATTGCAACTGCGATCGCAGTTGCAAAATTTAATTAACGTTTATCCAGATGGCACATTTCGACCGAATGGGTATTTGACTCGTATGGAATTTGCAGCAATTTTGACTAGTACAGCATGGCGGAAAGAAACCTACCATTTATAAAAAGGTCAAAGCCATAAAATACAGTTCTTTTGAATGCGTGAATGCGTGACTTCCAAGGAAGCAGGAATACATCAAAAGCCTCTCTACAAGTTTCTAGGCGATCGCTCTGTTAAAATTAGCTTTGATTCCCCATGTGGGGAATCAAATTTTAACATATGAGCCTGAATCTTCAATAATGCCTCGAAGCAAGCAAAACAAAATTACTCAGCATGAATCTCACATGAACTGGTCAGCTAACACTGAAATATTGGGATTAGTATTTGAACTAGTACCGAAGGCAGATGTTTCGATCTATCCACAGTATACAACCGGACTGCACGCTTGGTTTCTCAATCAAGTCCGTGCTGTCGATCCAGAACTTTCTGCTTATCTTCATGATGGCGAGTCCGAAAAACCTTTTACGATCTCTGCATTAGATGGAGAATTGGTCAGCAGTGGTAAATTATTGCATCTTTTTGCTAGTAATACTCACCACTGGTATGTGACAGCTTTGTCAAAGCGAGTAGTCACATGGTTAGCGCAATGGGTAAAAAATTTACCAACAGAAATTGATTTACGTAACGCATTTCTACGTATTCATTCTTGTCAAATTGCTCACTCTCCTGTAACTTATGCTGACTTACTCAACTCTGAACATGAAGACACAATCGCCCTCAAATTCTTAAGTCCGACAAGTTTCCGTCGCAAAGATCATCATCTACCCTTGCCAATGCCTACAAACGTCTTCCACAGTTATCTTCGCCGTTGGAATGATTTTTCTGGTATGCCTGTTGACCAAGAAACATTTTTAGCTTGGGTAGATGAGCATGTGTTGATTACCCGTCACCAACTTGTATCCGCAAAAGTACTAGCAGGAAAGAGAGGTGCTGTTACAGGTTTTACAGGTACAATCGAGTTTGGTTTAACTAAAGAAGCAGCCAAACAACCGGATTTTTACAAGCTGTTTTATGCATTAGGAAAACTTGCGCCTTACTGTGGTACTGGTCATAAAACTACTTTCGGATTAGGTCAAACGCGCTTGGGTTGGTCATTACAAGCAACACCAGCAGTACCAAATGTCGAAAGTTTCTTGGCAAAAAGAATTGAAGATTTAACAGATATTTTTAAAGCGCAACGCAAGCGGACTGGGGGAGTACGGGCGGAAGAAATAGCGGTTAAATGGGCTACGATTCTGGCACGCCGGGAAATGGGAGAATCTTTGCAAGTTATAGCTCAGGATATGGAAATGCCGTATGAAACGGTGAAGACTTACGTAAAATTAGCACGGCGAGCTTTGTTAAAGCTTTAAGACTTAATGTTCAAACTTTAAGGCGATTTATTCCCCCTTGTCCCCCAATACGGTTCGGATAAGATAAATCGATCAACATTAAAACCCTGTAGAGACGCCATGAATCGCGTATCTATATACCTTGTCCCCAATCCCCGATCCCCTATTCCCCCAATTGTGCAAACAACTTTGACAAAATCACGTTAGAAAACAAAAAACCATCGGGATCATGCAAACGCAACCTTTCTCCGTCAAGTTTGATCCAGTCTTTTTGGAAGTACATCTGTAAACATTTCTCAATCTCTTCTATTTTCTTTTTTCCAAACTGTTCTACTAGCACTGCTAAATTTACGCCTTCTGCTAAACGTAACCCTAGCATTAAGGTTTCTAACAAAATTTCATCTGCTGATGTCACTTCGCAATCAATTACACAACCAGCTTCTACCCACTGGTAATATTCTTTGGTTTTACGCGGACGGGTAAATCGTCTCCCTGCAATATAACTAGCCGCACCCATACCAAAGCCATAATAAGGGCGATTTTGCCAGTAAACTCGATTATGCCGACATTGGTGTCCAGCTTTGGCATAGTTGGAAATTTCATAATGTTCGTAATCTGCACCAGTTAAGATTTGCTGCGCTCTCTGGTACATTTTGACTGTGGTTTCATCTGTTGGTAAGGGATGAGTACCTCCTTTGTAGTAACGACCAAAGGCTGTTCCTGGTTCTATGGTCAGGTCATATATAGATATATGTGTCGGTGCTATAGCAATTGCTTTTTCTAATGACTCCTGCCACCTATCTAAAGTTTGGTGCGGTAATCCGGAAATTAAGTCTATGCTAAACTCAGGAAATCCAACTTGCGAGATTAAGTCTACGGCTTTGTAAATATCAGTAACAGAATGCGATCGCCCACAAGCTTGCAATAAATCTGCATCAAAGGCTTGTACACCCAAGCTGACGCGATTGATCCCTGAACTACGATAGCCTTGAATGTGTGCTAAATCAAACGTACCTGGGTCTATTTCCATCGAAATTTCTACCCCAGGAGTAATACCAAACTTTTGCTCTAACGCCAATAATATATGTTGCAATTGCTGCACAGATAAAAGCGAGGGAGTACCGCCACCAAAGAAGATTGTCTGCAAAGATTGGCTAAAAACAGGAGCAATAGCAATTTCTTGACAAAGAATGTCTACGTATTGAGAAATGGCGTTAGATGTTTCACCACGTAAGCGATCGCCTACAACATAGATCGGAAAATCACAGTAAAAACATCGGCGTCTGCAAAAAGGAATATGTATGTAGGCGGAAGTTGGAATGTCTGAAACTATATCTTTTTGTACCATTGTGAGTAAAAATTAAAATAAGATTATTAAAATTACAAAACATGAAAATTAATAAGTTAAGTAAAACACAGAAGATCATAATATATAAGACAAGAAGGAAAATCCGTACTGGCAGTACTCTTGCGAATTAGCATTTTATTTTAATTTTTTCTAGTTATTTATTAACAAATTTTTATCGTTTTTAAGTAAAAAGATGGCAATAATAGAGCATAAAAATCTTTAGTTATAATGAATGCAGATGTTGTCCGTCTCAACCTCTAGTATGAGCGTCAATATATTAAATCGCTCCTAGCGATGAGATAAGAAATACTTTACCTATCGATTAAAACTGTTGCAGGAAATTAGCACTATTATGCTTGATGCAATTATCATATTCTCATTCATCCTAGCAGCGGCGGGGGTAGGTTTCTACAGTATCGAGTTGCTGCCAAATGGCGCGCTTGATCGGGTAACAAACATAGAAGCTCTACGCTTAGTTTTTGCTGCTTTTGCTGCTATTCTTGGTGGCGCAGTCGGACTGAGATTTCAGACAGCCTATCGCCGCCTAGAAAGCCAAGTGCGGGAAATGCCATTTGAAATCATTTTAACCCGTGCGATCGGTCTAGTCATTGGGTTATTGCTCGCTAATCTCATGCTAGCACCTCTATTTTTGCTACCAATTCCCGCCGATTTTAGCTTTTTTATTAAGCCACTGGTAGCAGTTGTTGGTAGTATCGTGTTGGCATATACTGGCATGAATCTCGCTGACACCCACGGACGTGGTTTGTTGCGGTTGATTAATCCCAACACTGTAGAAACAATGGTGGTAGAAGGAACACTTAAACCAGCTAGCACCAAGGTTTTAGACACCAGTTGCATAATTGATGGTCGGATTGAAACACTTCTAGAAACTGGCTTTTTGGAAGGACAGTTGCTTGTACCACAATTTGTTTTGCAAGAACTCCAACAAGTTGCAGATGCAAGTAAAGATCAAAAACGCGTACGGGGAAGACGGGGACTAGAAATTCTCAACCGAATTAAAACAGTTTATCCTGATCGCATTTTGATTAACTCAATAGACTACGACGATATCACAACCGTAGATGCGAAGTTAGTCCGGTTTGCCCAAGAAATCAATGGCACACTCCTAACGAATGACTACAACCTATCGAAAGTAGCCAGTGTGCAAAAAGTCCCTGTTTTAAACGTTAACGATTTGGTTAATGCTGTACGTCCAACTTACTTACCAGGCGATAATATTGACCTGAAGATTCTCAAAGAAGGTAAAGAACCAAGTCAAGGGATTGGTTACCTAGACGATGGCACAATGGTTGTCGTTGAAGAAGGTAGTAATTATGTAGGTGGTGAATTGCGGGTAGTTGTCACCAGCGCCTTGCAAACATCCGCCGGAAGGATGATCTTTGCCAAACCCCAAGCCTCTGCATTAGCATGAGCGAAATGTCAAGTTTCTATTTACCAAATATTCTTATGGCCGATGTACTCAAGTTGCATCGGTTGTTTTTTGGTCAATTGATCAATATATACAAGTCGCACAGCAGCAACTGTGGTATAAACTGTCTAGCATTCAATAAATAAAATTAAAAATGAAAAATTCATAAAAATGAAAAATAGAAAATACATTTATTTGATAGTTATCAGTAGCATTGTGGTAAGTCTGATTAGTTATCAAGGAGCAAAAGTAATAGCATTACCACCGCCAGAAGACATACCAGAAGAAATATTACGAACAGAAATTATATTAGCAGCGCGATCGCCCATTGACGGCAAATCTCTATCTGCTGCTGAGTATGCACAACTACAAGCTCAATTGCAACAAGCCCCACCACCAAAACTAAATTCTAAAATCAGAGAAAATATCTTTTTGCTGAGACTGCGTAAAGCATTATTCCAGCTTTTCCCTTTTTTGGATACATTGATTTAGTCATTTGTCATTTGTCATTTGTCATTAGTTTCCTCCTTGTCCACGCCACGTGCTACAACGCTCTTAATCCGCAAGAGTGCAGTGGCTCCCCGTGTCCCTGATCCCCGTACTCTGTGAGAAGCCGCTTGCGCGTCTACGCGTAGCGTCTCCTCTGGAGAATCCCCAATCCCTAATTTAAGATTGATATCAAGACAAAATTGCAAATAAATGTAAAGAATAATATATAGAAGTTAAAAAAGCAGATTTACTTAGTCACTTTCAGTAAACCAACGTAGTTAGCTCCATGTCTATGACCATGATAGCCCCCGAACAAGTAAACCGTATCGTTTGGAATCAGCATCAAGATCCGTTTGAAATCTTGGGTTCCCATCTTGTAGAAGCAAATGGCAAAACTGTTTGGGCTGTGCGAGCCTACCTACCCAATGCTAGTGAGGTGTGGGTGCTTCTTCCCGAAGAAAGAAAAGAATATCCAATGCAAAGCGTGCATGATCCTCATTTTTTTGAATGCGCGATCGAAACAAAAGAATTAGCAAACTACCAGTTCAAAATCAAAGAAGGAGAACACGAACGAGTCATCTATGATCCTTATGCTTTCCGTTCTCCCCGCTTGACTGAGTTTGATCTACATTTGTTTGCTGAAGGAAACCATCACCGCATTTACGAAAAATTGGGAGCGCACCCGACACAAGTAAATGGCGTTAAAGGGGTTTATTTTGCCGTTTGGGCGCCCAATGCTCGCAACGTCTCAGTTATGGGCGATTTCAACAATTGGGATGGACGCCAACACCAGATGCGTAAAGGACAAACTGGAGTTTGGGAATTGTTTATTCCTGAAGTTGGAGTAGGAGAGAATTACAAATATGAAATCAAAAATATAGAAGGTCATATTTACGAAAAATCTGATCCCTACGGTTTCCAACAAGAACCCCGTCCCAAAACAGCTTCGATTGTCAGTGACTTAGATAGCTATCAATGGAACGACGAAGACTGGATGGAAAAGCGGCGTCACACCGATCCTCTGACTCAACCCATCTCAGTTTACGAAGTACATATAGGTTCTTGGTTACACGGCTCTAGTGCGGAACCACCCAAACTTCCGAATGGGCAAACCGAGCCAGTAGTTGCTGTTTCCGAACTCAACACTGGTGCGCGTTTTCTGACTTATCGAGAATTAGCAGACAGGTTGATTCCCTATGTCAAAGATTTAGGCTACACTCACATAGAATTGTTGCCGATCGCAGAACATCCTTTTGATGGTTCTTGGGGTTATCAAGTCACAGGCTATTACGCTCCCACTTCCCGTTACGGTAGCCCAGATGATTTTATGTATTTTGTTGACCAGTGTCATAAAAACGATATTGGCGTCATTGTAGATTGGGTTCCTGGTCACTTCCCCAAAGATGGTCATGGTTTAGCTTTCTTTGATGGGACTCACCTTTATGAACATGCCGATCCCCGCAAAGGCGAACATAAAGAATGGGGAACTTTGGTATTTAACTACTCACGCAACGAAGTCCGCAATTTCTTAGTTGCAAACGCTCTGTTTTGGTTTGATAAATACCACATCGACGGAATTCGCGTTGATGCGGTTGCTTCTATGCTTTACCTCGATTATTGCCGCAAAGAAGGCGAATGGCTTCTCAACCAATATGGAGGTAGAGAAAACCTAGAAGCAGCTGATTTTCTGCGTCAGGTTAACCACCTCCTGTTTAGCTATTTTCCTGGAGTTGTCTCTGTCGCGGAAGAATCTACAGCTTGGCCGATGGTTTCCTGGCCTACCTACACTGGTGGCTTGGGCTTTAACTTAAAGTGGAACATGGGCTGGATGCACGACATGCTAGATTATTTCAGCATGGACCCTTGGTTCCGTCAGTTCCATCAGAACAACATCACCTTTAGTATGTGGTATCACCACAGCGAAAACTTCATGCTAGCACTGTCTCACGATGAAGTTGTGCATGGTAAGAGCAACATTATTGGCAAAATGCCAGGTGATAGATGGCAGAAATTTGCCAATGTGCGTTGTTTGTTTGCCTATATGTTTGCTCACCCAGGTAAGAAAACCATGTTTATGAGCATGGAGTTTGGGCAGTGGAGTGAGTGGAATGTGTGGGCTGATTTAGAATGGAGTTTGTTACAACATGAGTCGCACCAACAACTCAAAGACTTTTTCAAGGAACTAAACCATCTCTATCGCAGCGAACCAGCTTTGTATACCCTAGATTTTGCCAGAGAAGGGTTTGAGTGGATTGATTGTAGCGATAACCGTCACAGCGTCGTGTCTTTCATCCGTAGAGACAAAGACTCTGAAGATTTTGTAGTTGTGGTTTGCAACTTCACCCCCCAACCCCATTCCCACTACCGTATTGGTGTACCAGAACCAGGATTTTATACCGAATTGTTCAATAGTGATGCGCGTAAATACGGTGGTAGCAATATGGGTAATTTAGGTGGTAAATGGACTGATAATTGGTCAATGCATAATCGGGCTTATTCGATGGATTTATGTTTACCACCCTTGGGTGTGTTGATTCTCAAGTTGGATAGGGATAAGACTGCTGAGGTGATGGAATCTCAAGAATAATTATAAGAGTGTAGGCAATAAATACTGCTCGGTTAAGGATTTTTTGCTTCGATTTTAAGAATGTAGAGACGCTTCAAACAGCGCGTCTCTACAAAGATTTTGGGTTGGTCAATATTTCTTAACCGAGGTTCTTGTTTCAAACTCCATCCCGCGTATAGTGGAGTCCCTTATACTCCTAGTTACATTTTCACGTTAATAAGCAACGTTGAAGCGGATTGAACAAACGCTTTAATGTTCTCTATGGATGAAAGAAGATTAATAAGCAACATTAAAACGGATTGAACAAACGCTTTGATGTTCTCTATGGATGAAAGAAGGTTAATAAGCAACATTGAAGCGGATTGAACAAACGCTTTGATGTTCTCTATGGATGAAAGAAGGTTAATAAGCAACGTTGAAGCAGATTGAACAAACGCTTTAATGTTCTCTATGGATGAAAGAAGGTTAATAAGCAACGTTGAAGCAGATTGAACAAACGCTTTGATGTTCTCTATGGATGAAAGAAGGTTAATAAGCAACATTGAAGCGGATTGAACAAACGCTTTAATGTTCTCTATGAATCAGATAATCTTCCCTTGCTTGTTGTTGTAAATAATCTTTTACAGTTTGATTAAAGGCTTCAGGTTGGGTCAAAAATGGCCAATGATTACCAGGAACTTGGCATAGTTGTAAGTTTTTGAGGTATGTTTTATAAGGTTTAAGTTGCCATTCTTGGCGGTTAACACCTTTTTCTGGCTGGACAAATAAGGTGGGAATATGAATTGGGACTGTTAAACCGGGAACCTGCATTACTTCTTCAAAAATGCGATCGCGTGCAGTTATTGTAAACTTGCTACCCCAACTACCATCAGGTTTTTGTTCTATACCTGCTTGGAAAACTTTTTGTTGTAAGGGACTCCAGCCTTTGTATGCTGTTAACTGACGGGCTTGTTTTTCGGCTTCTTCGTAACTGGCGAATGGACCCATCGCTTTGAGAAACGACAAGAAGCGATACAAAATCGGAAATGTCACCCTCAAGAAACTGGGCATTTGCCAGATAAAAATCGGATCGACTATAATCATACTCCGCAATCGTTCTGGGTTTTGTCTAGCCCAAATGCAAGCTAATTTACCACTCCAAGAGTGGGCGATAACATGAGTACTTGTCCATCCTAATTTATTCATCAATGCTTCTAGATCTGCGATCGCACTCTCAAAGCTATAGTCTTTTTCTGGCTTACTACTCTCACCATGACCACGCAGATCAGGTGCAACTATATGATACTGTGGCGCTAAGTAATCTCCCAAACTAGACCAAACCAAGGCATGATCAGCTAAACCATGAAGTAATAATAAAGGTTCCTGATCTTGATTTTGGTTCCACTCTAAATAAGAAAGTTGAATATCAGGCTTGGCTAAAGTTTGACGTACAGACATCATTGCAGAATTCTTTGTGAAGAGATTGCTTCCGGTTTCAATGGTACAGGACTGATGCCAAATCTTTGACAAAGAAAAAAATAGCGCTCCCAAGGAAGCGCTTTGTTAAGCAATCATAGAACAATAAATTCAAGTTTAATATTAAAGTCCCTATTTTTAGGTTACGGATGTTATAGCAAAAAAATTATAAGGAGAATTTCTCAAACCTGTGTTTGTGCATTCATATCCAGTCATTATTACAAGTCCTTGAGAGCTAATTACGAACAGATTCACAAAAAGTAATTTATAGACCTGTCGTGAAAATAGGGAATAGGGATTTGGGTTCGGGAATTGAGCTTTTGTAGCAGCAGCCCCGCGCTCTATGCGGAGCATGAGCGTCGGATCGAGGTGCGAACGAGTTGACGACGCTCCCCTGACCAATGCCGGAGGCGAGGGAAGGGGAGATGGAGGAAACAAGCATCTACATCCCCTTAAAATATAACTCCTCCTACACCCCTACACCCTTTTTCAAGCCAGAGTACGGGTAATCACTAAACTAAATCCCCAAGCGTTGATACACTTGATCTAAATGCTGCAAGTGATGCTGTGGGTCAAAACAGGCTGCAATTTCTGCTGGTGATAATTTTGCAGTCACACGCGGCTCTTTGCTAATCAAGTCACGGAAATTGCCTTCCGGTTTGTTCCAAGCGGTATGAGCATTTTCTTGGACGATTTTATAGGCTTCTTCACGGGTGATTCCCTTTTCTACCAAGGTGAGTAAGACTCTTTGGCTAAAGACAACACCACCATAAACGTTCATATTCCGCGCCATATTTTCTGGATAAACCAGGAGGTTCTGTATCAAGTCAGTAGTCTCTACCAGCATAAAATGCGTCAAAATACAAGAATCTGGTAAAATTACTCGTTCTACAGAACTGTGGGAAATATCCCGTTCGTGCCAAAGGGCAACATTTTCCAAAGCTGCGATCGCATGACTTCTGATGATTCTAGCCATACCTGTGAGGCGTTCGGAACGGATGGGGTTTCGCTTGTGAGGCATAGCAGAAGAGCCTTTTTGCCCTTTGGCAAAGAATTCTTCAACTTCCAAAACATCGGTTTTTTGGAGGTTGCGAATTTCTACTGCAAAACGTTCGATGGAAGCTGTAAGTAAAGCCAGCTGTTGCACGAAGTCAGCGTGGCGATCGCGTGAGATTACCTGTGTTGATGCTGCATCGGGTTGGAGTCCGAGTTTTTGGCAAGCGATCGCTTCTACACGCGGTTCGATATTGGCATAGGTTCCTACTGCACCGGAAATTTTACCCACAGCGATACTTTTCCGCAAAATTTGCAGACGTTCTTGATGGCGCAATACCTCCGCTAACCACCCAGCTAGTTTAAAACCAAAGGTGATGGGTTCGGCGTGAATCCCGTGGGAACGTCCGATCATCACTGTGTAGCGATGTTCTTTGGCTTTTTGACGAATTACATCAATTAATGCTTGCAGATGTTGCAATAACAAATCCAAACTAGCAACCATTTGCAATGCTAAAGCCGTATCCAACACATCGGAACTAGTTAAACCCAAATGAATGTAGCGTCCAGCATCACCAACATATTCATTGACATTTGTCAAGAAAGCAATGACATCGTGGCGGACTTCGCCTTCAATTTCTAACACTCGTTTGGGGTCGAAATTCGCCTTGGCTTTAATTTCTGCAACCGCCTGAGCTGGAATATAACCTAATTCCGCCTGTGCTTCACAAACAGCGATTTCTACTTGCAACCAGGTTTTAAACTTATATGCATCTGTCCATAAATTGCCCATCTCAGGCAAGGTATAACGCTCAATCACAGTCCGCCACAGAGTACAACCGTCATATTGTACAGTGGTCTGTGGGTTAAAGGATCGGGGAAAGGGGATTGGGGATTGGGGATTGGGGATTGGGGATCGGAAGAAAACGCGGTGAGGTGGAGAGTGGAAGACGCGGAGAAATCTACCAAAAATATTCCCCCTTCCCGTGTCTCCCTTGTCCCCCACCTCCCCCGTGTCCCCCATGTCTCTCTTATCCCCCGCGTCTGTGTTTCCTCTTGTCGTCTTTGCTTATTTCTTTTAGAGAAACTGCATAATCGGCTGGGATAATGCAAGAACCATATCTGCGGGCATAAACTTGGGTAAATTCTGCGCCGAAAAACAAGATTTGAGCAGTATAGTAAACCCAGACTAAGATTACTACTATTGAGCCAGCAGCTCCATAGGTAGAGCCAAAAGTGTTGTTACCTAAATATTGTCCGAGTGCATATCTACCAAAGGAGAACAAAAGTGAGGTAAGGGCAGCTCCTATTAAAACATCCTTCCACACAATTTTGGCATCTGGCAACACTTTAAAAATTAGCCCGAATAATAAAGTTGTAATGATAAAACCAAGAGTAAAGTTGACAATTTGCCAAAGAAAATCAACACCTGGTAATAGAGTTTGAAAATAATTAATCAACGCTGCCAAGATTGTACTAATTACCAAAGAAACCAACAGTAAAAAACCAATAGCTAATACCATTGCAAAAGATAAAAAGCGTTGGCGAACCATGTTTTTTACTACTTTTCCTGGTTTTGGTTTTACTTCCCAAATTGTATTGAGAGAATCTTGTAATTCTGTAAATAAACTAGTTGCACCAAAAATCAAAACAACAATACTAATAAGTGAGGCGACGGTTCCTGCTCGTGGTTGACTAGCACTTTCAATCGCATTTTGAATAACTTCTGCACCCGCAGCGCCAATTAATCCTTGAAGTTGGTCAAAAATTGCGTTTCTGGCTGCTGCTTCTCCAAATACTGCACCTGCGATCGCAATCACAATAATTAATAATGGGGCAATAGAAAAAATTGTGTAATAAGCTAATGCGGCTGCTAACCGTGACGCTTTATCTTCTTGCCATTCGTTAAATGTTTCTTTGAATAAACCCAAAATCAATTTAAAATTCATTAACTAATTTCTCCTTGAGCAGGATGTGTTAACCTCCGAATTAAAAATATATAGAATTTTCTGGGTATAAAACATCCTCCTCAAGATGCTTATACTGTATCCTAGAGGTAGAATTTATCGTGCCAACTCTGGCTTTTCTTTTGGTTATATCTGGCTAAATAGCATCATACATCTACCTGATACAGTTTTCAGTGCAGTATGTAAATACTTCAAGGTTAAGGTATGATATTTGGCACGATTTTTGATTATAACTATGCTAATTCTGACTATCTTAATAGTAAGAATTCCTATTTAGGTCTAATAAATTTGGAGACAAGGGAGAAAGGAAAATTCTTCCTCCCTTCTCCTTTCACATTTTTCCGAAACAGCACTACGGTTGAACCAATGGTTGAATTGCTAATTCACCTAAACCAATAGCAGCTAGTAAATCTCTCCACTGTGTTTTAAGTGTATTATTTTGGGGATTTGTTTGGCGCAGTTGTCCTAGTGTGGTGAGCGCATCGTACCAAAAGCCATTGTTAGCATAAATATTAACTTGCTGGATTGGCTGTGATTTTTGTAACTGCTTGAATAAGGTTTGAGTGGGATTTTTACGGATAATGACTCCTTCTACATAAATAGGAGTTGATTGCTTTTGTGGATAACAATAAACGTTGAAGAACCAACGATACTGTTTACCAGCTTGCAGTGACGGAACGTTTTCAGGTACGGGAACTTTGATAATACCTGCTTTTGCTGGTAGAGCGATCGCAGTTTTATAAACTGAATCTTTAGTTTCATCGTCAAGCAAGACAAACTCAGCCGGATAACCAGAACTCTTGGTGTACGGTAGATAAAACCATAGCTGAGGATGTTCTTCTGTTGTTAATCCCCAAACATTTGTTACCGATGGCGGCTGCTCTGTCGAGGGAACTAAAGCAGTTAGGGGTGTTTTAACATCTGGACAGCTACCTCTTCTGGCTCCACCAAAGCGACGACCTCCAGGAGGAGGACCAGGTGGCAAATTAGGTAAATCAACTTTGGGAGTTTCGCTTTTAGGAGGCTGAGGTGAAGTTGGTTGTGAGGTTTGAGTTGGCTTTGACTGCGCGACAACCAACGAAAAACTACTCAATAAGCTGGTGCTACTGAGAGTCAACACCAAAAAAAGTTTAATTGGATCTAAATTTAACTTCATAATGTGGGGATTGGGGAAAGGGGATCAGTTATCAGTTATCAGTTATCAGTTATCAGTTATCAAATTAAACTGTTAACTGATTCATGACAAATTACAAATTACTTTGGCTGTTGATTAATTGTTGTCAAACCAGCTGTTCCTATGAGTGCTAAAGCTGATGGTACAAAAGGAACCCAGTAACCTTGGATGAATAAACCAAAGCAGAAAATATAAAGAATTCCTGAGCCAACTACGACAAAAATTAGCAAACGTGTCAAAGAGTGATGCATTTGCCAAGCTAGTAATCCTCCTGCTACTGACCAAACCCAAATCCACATCACTTCAGCGAAAGGATTCCATGATCGCAGGAGTGGACGTCGGTCTAGAACAGCGCTGAGAATTTGACTGACCATGTGAGCTTGTACTAATACTCCTGGCATTTGTTGGTCTAATTCAGTACTGTAGGGTGTAGCCCTATAATCTGGAAAATCACCTTTAGCAGTTACACCAATCAAGACTATTTTGTTTTTAATTGCGTTGGGGTTAATCGGAGAAGATAACAGTTGTGTCAATGTTACTTGTTCAGCAATGCGGTTTGAGGAACGATAGTTGAGTAATATTTGACCACCGTTATTGTCTATACCTTGATAACCGCCTGTTCGTGGTTTTAAGAGTTGGAAACTAACATCACCAATTTGGAAATCACCTCTGGGAGTAAACTTTGGTTTAATTCCTTCAGCTTTTAAATAGCGCAGTGCTAATTGTAAGCTCAGAGAATAAGAAGCAGGACAAGGTGAGGTTGCTTCTTGGTTCATAAATAGTAAATGCCGACGCACCACTCCATCAGTATCATGAACGAAGTCACTAAAACCTAAACGGTGTTGGGGAAATTCTGGTGGTGGTTCAATGCCATTAGTATTAATTGTTGTATCGCTGCCTTTGCAGACTCCAATTAAGTTATTAGTTTGTTTCAAACGATGAAGTAAATTTGCTGATTCTGCTGGGAAATCACGGTAAATATCTAGTCCAATTGCTCGCGGTTGATGCTGTTGAAGTTTCTCCAAAACTTTGTTGAGGGTTTGATCAGACACAGATGTCCCTTTCAAAAATTCGCCTCTGCGGCGTTGTGCTGCAATATCAGCATCATCAACGGTTACTAATAATAGGCGTGGATCGGGAGCTTCATTGATAAGAACTGAACGCGATCGCATCATCAAATCAAAGGCTTGTAAATCCCAATTTTGTAGAACTTCCAAAAATTTCAAGCCAGTAGGAATTGCAGTAATAAATACACTATTAATTAAAAAATAAACAATTACACGTAATAAATTAGAAGAATTATAAGTTCGCTTGATAGGCTTGCTTGGAATCATCCAGCCTGTGAACTCTTGCCAAGTGGGGGGTGATTCTGCAAGATTCTGACAAATTACTGGTAGCCAAGTAGCACAAGGAAATTTATCTTCTAATCCTTGTAATCTTTCCCGTGCTTCTCGCACTGCTAAGTATAAAGGTTCACCACCAGCAAAACTATCTAGAAAACCTTTTAAAAATTCTTGTGCGACTAAATCTGGAACAGGTTCGCGCATCACTATCATCTGGGGGATGTGCAAATCGGCTAGTTTTTCTCCCAATCCTAAGCCATCACAGGAGTTAAAAATAGCTAGTTGTAAACCCCGTTCCACTGCTTTTTTCAAAGCATATTTTAATTCGTCAATTGTGAGACTATCAGTTTTATTTAAAAAAATCTTGCCACTATAATTATTTCCCTTGCTAGAACTGTGTCCAGCAAAAAAGAGAATATCCCAATTTTTTTGCCACAGATAATCATTTAATTCCTTACGCTGTGGTTCAACTAAAAAGCTGACTTCAGCTGTGGGTAATGCTTGAAGTAAAGCCGTATCTGCTTGAGTATCAATTCCTTGACTATTACCAATAATTGCTAAGATATTTACTTTTTTATTATGAGTTTTCTTGACAGCAATACGCTCGTATCTTGGAGGTGCTATGGCAATTTCCGCCTTGGGGTAGCGTTCTAGCACATCCCAAAGATGCCAAGGTAAACGCTGCAATTCACGATGATCTGTTTGTAAAATGACTCGTACTATATCTGTAGGCAATAATCTTTCTAGCCATTTCTCACGCACAGGGCGAAATTCCGCAGCTAGTAGCCAGGAATTAAGATGCGATCGCAATGTATGAGCAGTTTTGTCACAGTCTTTGAGGATCGATACATTTGTTACTTGCACCTTCTCAGCAGACAGACGATAACGACTGCCTAATTTTGAATAACTAGACTGCCATTGTTTATATTTCTGTAATAATTCTGTTGCTGCTGGCAACTTACCTGCAATTTCTGAAGAAGGTAACTCACCTTCTTCGCCAATTTGTAAGGTAACGGCAAATCCTTGCTCAAAGCTACCGTCTGCAAATTTCAGAACTACTAACTTACCCATAAATTAGAGAGTCAGCTCCTTCGGAGAATTCAAAATTCAAAATACCCTTCGGGAACGCCAAGGGCGTACAAAATTCAAAATTAAGAACTTTTTGACTTGTTAACCATTAACTCTTAACCATTGACTAAATTACAAAATGTTCTTTTACGCAAGCATCATGCAATGCTACTTGAACGGTAAATTCTTCTTTTGGTTCTCCTGCAAACTTTAATTGCATATAATTGTCTGCATTTCTCGCTTGGGCTTCCAAAAACACTGATCCTGATTTATCTAAGACTGTAAGTTGAACTTCTGGTGTTAAGTACTTTTGATTGTTAGCAGGATAAAGTTGTACTAGAACATTGGTTTGTTGATCAGCTTTGGGACTAATTTCTACAACTAACATGACGAGTTGGTTGGCAATCTGGATTCCTAAATCAATTAATTTTCCTCGTCTGACTACTGCTTCTTGCTGATCATTAGTTTCATCTTCAATCAAGTTGCCGCTTCTAAATGCAAAAGCTGGCGATATTTCGGGTTGATTCCACAAGGATTCTATGGTTTGCCATCCTGCCTCAAATATACCTGTAAACCATTGGCTCAAATTCACCAATTCTGGAACTGGTAATTCAAAAGCAGGTGCTAGTTGTTCGATTAGCTCTTCTAGAGGTTGCAGTTTAGTTAAAGGTATCTCTTCGGTGGCGACACTGGGGACAAATCCCAATAATTTTGCCTCTTGCAGAGATTCATCGACTTGCACGAACACGTAACCCACTCGTTCTTCCCAAGTTTCAGGGGGGACATAAGCAATTTGTTGATCCAATAGCACAGACCGACACTCTAAACGCCCAATTCCTGGTAATTCTAAATCAGCCACATCAGCACACAAACGGATAATCGGATTCCAACTATCGCTAGCTGCCAAATTAGTTGGAATACCCATCATTTGTAAATAATCATTAACTGCTAATATACACAAAGTATTCAAACGGACTCGTTCCCTAGTTTGAGGATATGGCAGTTGATTAGCAAACTGCTGGGCAGTAGTGAAGGCTGCTTTAGTGATGGGCAGTGTTAAAGCGATATCTTCAAGACGATAGGCTTGGTGTGACATGGATCATTCCCCGAAATTTAATGCTGCTGTATATAGGTCGTTCATAATTACAAGAATTACGCAAAAAATTTGTTGCTGATTCAGGAATTAATTGTTAATGATTTGTAGTTAACAGCTTATATGGAAAACCAGGCAATAAGAGTGTTACAACCAATTGCCAATCAGTACGTAAGCAGACCAAAAACTGGGTGCATTGTAATTAGGATGCTTGAGCAATTTTAGCTGGGCGCGACGCAACGCTTCTGCTTTGCTAATACTAGTTTCTTTTAATTCTCGATAAAACGCACCAACAAACTGAGCCGTAGATTCGTCATCGATCTGCCATAAAGAGGCGATCGTACTGCGTGCGCCCGCACGTACAGCTGCACCAGCTAAACCAAGGGCCGCACGTTTGTCTCCCACTGCTGTCTGACAAGCACTTAATACTAATAGTTGTAGTGCTTCCGGTCTGATGTCATCCCGACTACGAAGAATACTATCAAATTCAGTCACGTTAATTGGCCCATCGGCAGCTAAGATAAATGTCTGATCCGCACGGGAACTAAACTGACCGTGGGTTGCTAAATGCACGACGTTAAAAGGATTTGTATTAACTTTTTTCTCTAGTTCTTTACTGGTGAATTGTCGATCTAACAAGTTGGTTGTGGATATACCTGATTCGCTAATTAGCTCAATTTCTGTTTTGATGGCGGGTAAGGGCGCGAATTCTGAGTATGCTTGTGGTGGTTGAGTTAACCCCGCAGTTAAGGCTTGTAAACGCTGTCGTTGTAATGGTTTGGGATCTAAGAGTTGCAAACCGATGCTCAACGCTGTGGCGTATTTTTCTACCAAATATTGTTTCCCATCATACAGGGAAGACATGGATAAATTACGCAACGCTCCATCAAGCACAAATACTAGAGTATTGACTCCGCTAGCTGATAGTTGCGACTCAATCGGTTTGATCAGCCAGTTGTAAACCTGCTGTGACTGAGTTCTTGTAGCTTTGATCGCCGCAGGATTTAGAAGATTTTGCCGTAATTGGGCAATTAGTTGTTCTACTTCTGTTTGGGAAATTTGGGTGCTGTAGTGTTGTAGGGGTTGTTTGGGAATTTTGACAATTACTTGTAATTGATTGGTAAGAACAATTGGGTATAAAATAGCAGCCGTAGGATTTTCTTTGTCTACGACTTGATCCAATAGTATACGTTGACCTTCTAGACAAGCTTCCCGAAAAAAGTTATCTAATTCGGCTATTTGCAGGGCTTCAATTCGTTGGCGTGCTTTTTCTAAAGTTTTTTCTTCTGGTTGCGTTTGTTGATGGTTTAACAGTAATTCTACTGATTGCCGATATACTGGTTCGACACTATCGCGAAAGCTGAATTGTACTTCTCGATTGACTGCTACCAAATCATTACGAATCGATTCTAGGGTTTGAACTGCTGAATCATAGGCTGCGATCGCTCCTGGAATATCCCCTTGTACTTTTAGTAATCTACCTAACTGCCATTGCCATCTGTAAGCAATATCGGGTACATTACTACTCTGTGCTAAAATTAACGCCTGTTCGGTCAGTTTTTGTGCTTCAGACCACTGTCTAGTTTGTTCATACAAATTACCTAGACTTCCCAAAGCATAAGCTAAAGAACGTTGGTCGTTTAAACTACGAGCTTGTTGCACAGCTTTGGTAAGAATTTGAGCAATTTTAGATTGGTTCTCTACAGAATCTAAAATCAAAAGGCTTTGAGCAAAATTAATCTGGGCGTAAACACTGGCGCGACTGGGAGGAAGTTGGTTGAGTTGAGATTGAATTTGTGGTACTAAAGTTTGAGCATCTGTTAGTTTTTGCTCTTCAGTTAGTAGACTCAAGAGATTGAGTTGGGCTTGGACTTTTAACAGAGTTGAGGGAGATTCTTTAACTGTTTGTTGATAAAAGTCAATCGCTTGCTGTGTGTTCTGGCGATCGCGAGCATTATTTCCTAAACTCAAAAGACTCGCAGCAATATAATTAGGCGATTGCAAGCGCTTGGCTACTGCTAAACTTTGTTCGAGAACTGTGTGAGATTGTGAAAATTTGCCCACTAATTGCAAGACATCGCCTAGCGATCGCAACATCACTGTTTTTTCTGGTGAATCATTTTGCGATCGCAATTTTTGGTTTACTTGTAGAAGTGTTGCTTCTGCCCGACGGTAAAATCCACTAGAGATTAATGCTTGAGCTTGATTAATTTGCGATCGCACTACACCATTTTGATCATTTATCTGAGTATAAATACTTGCTGCCTGTTGCCAAGTTTTTAAGGCTTCCTCTGATTGTCCAGTTGCAAGTTGCAGACGACCTTGAATATCGAGAGTTTGAGCTAAAATTTTGCGATCGTCTGTAGTTTTGAGAAGATTTAAACTTTCTGTAATTGCTTGCTTGGCTTGATTCCATGCACCCAGTTGTTGATAAGCCAGAGAAAGATTACTCAAAGTCACAGCAAGTTTTTTTGTCTCTCCCTGCTGGCGATAATTTTGAACTGCTTGCTGTAATACTTGTACTGCTTGTGCAAACTGTCCATTATCATAGAGTGCTTTCCCTTGTTGTAAACCAGAAAAGATTGTGGTGGAAGTAGAAACAGGAGGATTAGGAATTTTCGCTAAAACTGGTGAAATACTCAAGCAAAGTAAGGTAGTAGCCAGTAATAGTGCGAAGAAGCGATATGTCTTCTTTTGCTGTGTCATAATTTTGAGTGAATCAGTCTTTCCTCACTCAGAGAATATCTATTTGACAACCATAAAGAACACAAAGGACACAAAGATTTAAGTCAAATAATTTTGGACTTTAGCTTCCGAAGTTCAAGTTTCGTCTTCCGAAGTTTAAGTTTCGTCTTCACTGATATCCTGCATCAACCCCATATCCCGCCTCAGAATTAAGGAATGAGGCTAATAGCATAAGTCCGTTAAAACGGACTCAAACATCGTCCTAGTCAGATTTATCTGACCTTCGATTCAATGAACCTAAAAATGAGCCGAGCCTTTATATATATTCAACGGGAGCATCCCAAATGTTCAAAAAACGCCTGCGATTGAAATCGCAGTCTCATAGTGAAACTCTGCTGAAGCAGACTGTTTGATTTTATGAAGTCGTCTGAAGACGACTTGCGCTATTAGCAAAGGGTTTAAACCCTTTGCTTTATGGTATTTTGAAAAAATTGGGATGCTCCCTATTCAACAAGCCCCGTGATTGATCGCGGTGGTGGCACAGCGCCTTTAGGGCGCTGTGCAAGGCTCGGCTCATTTTTAGGAGGAGAAAACTGTGACTTTAGCTATTAGCCAATAAATTTATTTATTGGCGGGATGAAAAGCTGATGCAAGATATGATTTTAGAAGTTCAAATTTCCCCAATCCCCAATCCCCTACTTCACCGATTTCCCATTTCCATGAAATCCTTTAGTCAAGCGCAACAAAGCTTGTTCTAATTCTGGTGAAAATTTGATGGGTAAGTCGCCAGTACGCATATTTAAATCTCTTTGCGGGAAAGGAACTTCAATGTTGTGTTTTCGCAAAGAGGCTTCGATGAGAAAATAGATATCACTTTTGATTGGTGCTTGTTGGTGGGGTTTATCAATCCAGACAAGTAGTTCAAAATTTAAGCTGCTGTCACCGAATTCTTTAAAGAAAACTTGAGGTTTTGGTAATTTGAGAACTTCAGAATGATGTGTAGTAGCTTCAATAAGTGCTGTTTTTACCAAGTTTACATCTGAACCATAGGCAACACCTACTGGTAGGTGAATCCGAGAAACAGGGTTGTGATGGCTCCAGTTAATGACTTCAGTCTCCAGAAATCGGGAGTTAGGAACAATAATAGAAATTCGATCTAGTGTGCGAATGACTACACTCCGCGCCCCAATGTGTTCAACCGTCCCCATGTATTCACCCACTTCGATGAAATCGCCTACTTGAATGGGACGTTCAAATAATAATACAATTCCACTACCAAAGTTTTTAGCAATGTCTTGGAAGCCAAAACCAATTCCCACACCCAAGGCACTGGCTACAATTGTCAGAGAACTAAGATCTAGTCCCCAAATTTGTAGCAAAACGATTGTACCAAAACTAATAAATGCATACTTGCAAATAATTGCGATCGCTTCTTGCGCTCCTCTGCTGATTCGCATCCGACTTAAAATGCGAGAGCGTAGCAAGTTTGTTGCTGTACCTGCTAAGATTATTAGCCCCAAGAGCAAGATAATTAAAATTAAAATATTTGTCAGAGAATAGGACTTTTGTCCCAAGGAAAAAATCGGAGATGTGAGGCTACTAAATATCCTGATCGCAATGTTATAGCTCCAGTTGCGGGTGATAGGAAAGAGATTAGTAATATAGAGAACAACCCCTACCCAAAGTCCTATTCGTACTAACAGCAGTGTAGCTTTAAACAGGAATCTTGATGTATTTTGGATTTGATTATCGCTAGAGGAATCAGCCGAAACTAGCATTTGTGAGAGGCGGTTTTGGGTGAGTTGCCATACAATTCCTACTAACCGATGTACAGCGATCGCCATCAACACAATCACAATACTCAGAATTGATGTATTGCGAATAAAATTGACACCTCTCTCGCTTTGAGCTTTTTGGATTGCATCCTCAATTTTTTGAACCCAGACCCTAGCTTGTTCTTCGGGAGTACCAGCAGAATCTATATCGTTCTGGGTGACGGTCAATAAATATCGACCATTAACTACGATGGTTGGAGAATTGTTGCGTTGTTCAATCTTGATATCAGGTGCTTCATCGGATTTGACAACTGCTTGCAACTGAGAACTTATGAAGTTAGCTCGTTCTTGAGCTTTCGATTGTTCATTACTGCTGACTCTAAAAACCAACCTACCATCTACAGCAACAGGTGCATAGTTTACAGATTGCGCTTGCACTGGTGCTAACACCAAACTGATCAACAATACCAATACAATCAGAGTTGTCTGAATAAGTTGGGAGTAACGAATGTGAGGGAACTTACGATTTTGTCTCATTTTTACCGAGGGTTACTGGCTTTGCGATCGCGTTTTATGGAACTTTAGTTCCATCATTCAAAAAACCCTATAGTTCACTTCCTCAAAAGTTTCTCATTTTTTGCTCCTAATTTGGAAATTAATTCAGACTGGTTTTCACTCGAAATGTTGACAAAAATCTTACTCAGTATTGCAGCATTAGTAGCGATCGCATTCTTGATCTTGGTAGTTGTGAGAATTAAAAATGACAATGAAGTAAGTATAATCTGGCAAAAACTAGCAGATTTACCCACAGAAAATGTTTTTACAGAAGATATGGTTGCAGGATTACCAACACCTGTACAGCGCTATTTCTTACATGCGATCGCACCAGGAACTCCCTTGGCGTCCTCTGTAACTCTGGAAATGAGTGGTAGTTTTAGGCTGGGACAAGATAAACAGAACATTATCTTGAATTCTTTCGCGCCACCCTTGAAAAGGCTGAGTTTAAGTAAAAAGTCCAAAAAAATAAACAAAAGTAATGGTTGTTTAAATAATGTAAATGATTTGATCATTTACTACGACATTCTTTTAGCCTTGGAAAAGTAAGAACGTTCTTGCGGTGCCGCTCATATTTTATCGTTTGAAATTTGAGCGACAGTATACATGATAAAGGTTTCAAATTGGACGCTCCAAATCTATTTCTGAGATCATCAGTAGCGTTTGTAGTAGATGATGAATGAAATGGAGAACATTAGTTATGCCATATCAACTTACCAATCTTGAGTTACTGACAGATCTGTCCATAGATAAAAATGAGTCGCTGACAGATGTGTCCTTAGAAGAACAGCAGCTTTTATTCGGTGGTCGGAAAGATTGTTATTGTAAGAAGTGGGATTGTTACCACAAGGATCATCACCGAGATCGTCACTAGGATCGCAGTTACGGACATAGATATGGTGGTAGCACCATTTAGAAGCTTCTAAAAAATAAGGCGCTTGTTAAGAAAGACTTTAGCAAGTGCCTTATCATTGATTGATATTGGCATCACCTTTGCAAGGAGCGATCGCCTTAAAATGATCATAATAATAAAGCTGTCGCGGACACAAAATCCACGACAGTAACACAGTCTTTCAACACTTAGCTTAATTCAACTCAAGCATTATCCTCTTTCCAAAAAGAGATATGTATCTATCTGCTGGTTAATCAATTGTTAATTTATTTTGTAAGTATAAATACACATAGAAATAGTTTGCGACCTCCGATTTTCGCTCAAAAGTGGCGATCGCTTGCGGTTGGTTTGGTAAAAAGATGACACCCTGAAAATATACAAATTCAGTTAGCGCAGGCAAAAAATCAGCCTGCGGTCTTCTGCACAACCGTAATGGTGATAACAGTATTTGTGATCTTAGCGGAACATACTACTTACAGAGCTATCTTCATGAATTCGCCAAATCGTTTCTCCTAAGAGATTCGCCACTGACAATACCTGTAATTGCGAAAAGCGATCGCTCTCTGGAATGGGAATTGTATTAGTGACAATCACTTCCTCAAAAATCCCGGTTGACAAGCGCTCAATTGCAGGAGGGGAGAATACCGCATGGGTAGCACAAGCATATACCTGACGCGCTCCTTCTTCACGAAGTAGCTTGGCTCCTTCTGTAATTGTGCCGCCAGTATCAATCATGTCATCTACTAGCACTGCTGTTTTTCCCTGCACATCACCGATAACATTCAACACTTCAGCGACGTTGTGAGCCTGACGACGCTTATCAATAATTGCCAAGGGAGCATCATTGAGCTTTTTCGCAAATGCTCTTGCTCTTGCCACACCGCCAACATCCGGGGAAACTACTACAATGTCAGACAGTTCTTTGCTAACTAAATAATCCAGGATAACTGGTGAACCATACACGTGATCTAAAGGAATATCAAAATATCCCTGTATCTGTGCTGAATGCAAATCCATGGCTAAAATCCGGTTAGCACCCGCTTGGGTGATAAGGTTAGCAACCAGTTTGGCAGTAATTGATTCTCTTCCTGCTGTTTTTCTGTCAGCACGAGCATAGCCATAATAGGGAATTACTGCTGTTACCTGTCGAGCCGATGCTCGCCGACAAGCATCAATCATGATTAGTAATTCCATTAAATGATCATTTACAGGTTGACAACTAGGTTGGATTAAATAAACATCACAACCCCGAATAGATTCCTGAATCTGAATGTAAAGCTCTCCGTCGGCAAATCGCTTGCGGATCATGGGCCCCAAGTCCATGCCTAGATAACGAGCTACTTCTTGAGATAAGGGTATATTAGCAGAACCAGAGAACAGCCGCAGGCGATGATTTTCAGCTATTCCTGTTGCAGTTGATGGCAGTTTTAAAGTTGCAGTACTTAGCACAGCAGATCCTCGATGTGCATTCATGGCAATATTATCATCAGATATTTAGATTGTTTAAGAGCAATAGTCCGAAAAAAATTTGTGAGTTTTGTTGAAGCTTTCATCAAAACTTGATACATTCCTCCATGAAACTACAAGGTTTTCATTTTTCTGTTTTTGTGGTAAACGCACTTTTATTAGCTCACACCTGTAGTCGAGAGTTTCAACTCGTTCTAAAAACCTGAAGTCTCATGTAGATTTGTTGGACGGACTACTTTACTTTTTTGCACCCTATTTACAGATAGGAGAAGATTACTCTAGTTTACTTGTAATGGTAAAAACACCTATGAATGAATTAATTATAGTCGTCTAGATATTTTATGATACTAGCTGCAAATAAATAGATTACCAGACTTGCGAGATACTTTTCCATCACTAAGGAAAAAGAAATTATATAGAAGCTCACAAAGCAACGGGAACTAAAATAGGGATTTTTTGATCTTTTTTACTATTTTCTACCCAAAAGAGGAAGATAAAATCAAATCAGCTTTAGCTAGGTTTGAGTAAGTATATTCAAGCAGAGTGAAAATAGATATAAGCAAGTGTATTAAGATTTTATTTAAAATACATACAATTACAACACTTGACAAATTACAACTGTTGGATATGATTTTTGCGGGTGAGTTCCTCCGAGTAGTGCCGTTACACTCAATTAACTAAAAGATGCAACCACCAATTTCAACTGGTACTGTTTTGCAAAACCGTTATCAAATTATTCAAATTCTGGGTCAAGGGGGATTTGGTAGAACCTATCTGGCAGAAGACCAGAGACGCTTCAACGAACTTTGTGCCATCAAAGAATTAATTCCTAACACAACAGATCCTATTGCTTGGCAAAAGGCACAAGAGCTTTTCCTCAGAGAAGCAAATATTTTATATCAAATAGAACACCCGCAAATACCAAAATTCCGGGAAAGATTTGAACAAGACCAACGATTGTTTTTGGTGCAAGACTATGTAGCTGGTAAAACATACTATACGTTGCTGGATGAGCGTAAAGCTGTTGGTAGTGCATTCACAGAACAAGAAGTGTTAAACTTGATGCGCTCTTTGTTACCAGTCTTAGAACATATTCACAGTCGAGGCATTATTCACCGGGATATCTCACCAGACAATATTATTTTGCGTGATCTTGACAATCAGCCTGTATTAATCGATTTTGGGGTGGTAAAAGAACTCGCGACAAGATTACAATCTGCTAATCCGACAGTGCCAGCAACTTATGTCGGAAAATTGGGTTATTCCCCCAGTGAGCAAATGCAAACAGGACAAGCTTACCCCAGCAGTGATTTGTATGCACTAGCAGTGACAGCAATAGTATTGCTGAGTGGCAAAGAACCTCAAGAATTATTTGATGAAAATCTCTTGACTTGGAATTGGCAACGCTGGGTAGTAGTGAGTCCACACTTGACTCAGATTTTAAATCGGATGTTGAGCTTTAGACCGAGCGATCGCTTCCAAAATACAACCCAAGTAGCACAAGCATTAGCATCTGGAGGACAACAAACACCCCTAGTTCCAGCCTCCATACCAGTTGCGTCCAACCCCAAAATCTCTAACGTACAAACAATCCCTGTCGGTCGCCCTCCTAATCCAGGATCAGCATCCACGCATGATACATCTAATAACACAACTCCAGAACCTGCCAGTAAATCATTTTTGGATAATCCATTAGCAGTTGGATTGATTACTGTTGCTGTGGTGAGTATAGCAGGAATCGGCTCTTGGGCGGTGGTGCGTACTATTCGCGGGACACCATCAGCACAACCAACTGAAGTACCAACACAAACTTTTCCTTCTCCAGTAGTTCCTGACGGTTCTACAACTTCACCCACACCCACAGTTACACCCACGACAAGCGAGCCGACAATTGTCAGTAGACGCCTCACTTTAGATACATCTGGTGTCACCCAAGTTGAGGGTACAATCACAGACAATCAAATCATCCGATACACATTCCGAGGTCGGCAAGGGCAAAATATAATTGCATTGTTAACACAAGAAAGCGGTGTTGTATTAACAGTTTTAGGCCCAGATAGAGAACCAATTAACAACTCTGCTAAAAATGCTACTTTCTATCAAGGTACATTACCAGTTAATGGTAGATATGCAATTGATTTAACTCTACCTCCAGGAATTACTGAAAGCGACTATAACCTCAGTATCCAATTAGAAAGCCCACTTCAGCCTACACCCACCGAAACCCCAACAGAAACACCCACTGAAATACCCACCGAAATACCTACTGAAACACCCACCGAAACACCCACCGAAACACCCACCGAAACACCCACCGAAACACCCACCGAAACACCTACTAATACTCCATTTATACCTGTTCCCAATCAAAATCCCGATAATCAACCGACTGATGGCACGTCTAACCCATTGCAAAGAAGATGAGAGTTTGTAGTAAGCAATGCGCGTGCTTAAAAAATAAGGACTTAAGTCCTTACTACAAACTTGACTAACAAATTGTTAGTTGTTAGTGGTTAACTACTCTCGATAGGTTGATTTAACGATAATATATTGACAATATTAAAACAGAAGAAGCAGCTAGTAATAATTCAAACTTCCTCCACTAACTACTATCTACTAACCATTAACTATTACAATTGAACGCACTACTAATCACTGGAACAGATACAGAAACAGGCAAAACTGTTTTAACAACAGCATTAGCAGCCTATTGGCAAAAATATTGTTCTGTCCGTAGTTTGGGTATTATGAAACCCATACAATCAGGAGTGGGCGATCGCGAATGGTATCAACAACTATTTAACTTGGAACAATCTCCTGATGAAATCACACCTTTGTATTTTCAAGCACCTCTAGCTCCCCCAATTGCCGCAGTTCAAGAAAATCGCCATGTAGATTTAGCAGTAGTCTGGCAGGCTTACACAGCGTTATGTGAGCGTCGAGATTTTGTCTTAGTAGAAGCATTAGGTGGACTAGGTTCACCTGTAACTGATGAATTTACGGTAGCAGATTTAGCAGGCGAATGGCGCTTACCTACGGTATTAGTAGTACCAGTCAGATTAGGTGCGATCGCTCAAGCAGTGGCAAATGTCGCATTAGCAAGACAAACACGAGTCCAATTGCTGGGAATTGTTCTAAATTGCGTCCAACCCCGTACAGATGAGGAAATCGCCAACTGGACGCCAGCAGACTTAATTCAGTCTTTGACAAATACCCCAGTTTTAGGCTGTTTACCCTATTTAGAAGACCCAGCAGATATAGACAAACTTGCACAAGTAGCTTCAGATTTAGATTTAGAGCGTTTGTTAGTTATTAGTTAGGGAACTCTTAACAGGGAATAGGGAACGGGAAACGGCGAACAGCTTAAAGAATGTGTAATGAAACCTATTAGTCATTAGCAAAGAACAAATGACAAATGACAAAGAACAAATGACAATCCCGATTCACAATATAAATAACCGACAGCAATTTAAAGAAAATGGTTTCGACCTTTCCCAACTCTACCAATATTGACTTATCTCGCGTTCGCCTTTCGATTCGCTCATTGCAACCGCAATTAGTAGAATGGCGACGTAGATTACACCAAAAACCAGAACTCGCTTTTCAAGAAAAACTCACAGCTGAATTTGTCTCCCAGAAATTACAAGAATGGGGAATTGAGCATCAAACAGGTATTGCTGATACTGGTATTGTTGCGATTATCCGGGGTGAAAAACCAGCCAATGAAAAAGTCTTGGCGATTCGTGCGGATATGGATGCTTTACCCATACTCGAACAGAACGAAGTAGCGTATCGTTCTCAGCATGATGGGATCATGCACGCTTGCGGACACGATGGACATACTGCGATCGCTCTTGGTACAGCTTATTATCTCCAGCAACATCGTCAAGACTTCGCCGGGACTGTGAAAATGATCTTCCAGCCAGCAGAAGAAGGCCCAGGAGGCGCAAAACCAATGATTGATGCTGGGGTGTTGAAAAATCCTGATGTCGATGCCATTATCGGTTTGCATCTGTGGAATAATTTGCCTTTGGGAACCCTGGGTGTACGTGCAGGTGCGTTAATGGCAGCTGTCGAAACCTTTAACTGCACCATTTTTGGTAAAGGCGGACACGGCGCAATGCCTCATCAAACTGTAGACTCAGTAGTAGTTGCAGCCCAAATCGTCAATGCTCTACAAACAATAGTGGCTCGCAACGTTAATCCGATTGATTCAGCAGTGGTGACAGTCGGTGAACTTCATGCTGGTACAAAGTGCAATGTGATTGCAGATACAGCGAGGATGAGTGGCACTGTTAGGTATTTTAATCCAGTATTGCGCGGCTTTTTCTCCCAGCGTATTGAGCAAATTATTGCTGGAGTTTGCCAAAGTTTTGGTGCTAATTATGACTTTCAGTACTGTGAACTCTACCCAGCCACAATTAATGATGCAGGGATAGCGCAATTAGTGCGATCGGTTGCGGAAGAAGTGGTAGAAACGCCTGTGGGTATTATACCGGAGTGTCAAACAATGGGCGGTGAGGATATGTCCTACTTTTTGCAGGAAGTTCCTGGTTGTTATTTCTTTTTGGGTTCTGCTAATCAACAGAAGAATTTAGCTTATCCTCATCATCATCCCCGTTTTGATTTTGATGAAACAGCATTGGCGATGGGTGTAGAGATGTTTGTTCGCTGTGTGGATAAGTTTTTGAATTAATTAAGTATACAAAGAAATAAAAAAAGCCCCGGCGATTGGAAATCGCGGCTACACAAACAAAACCCGCCTACGCGGGTTTCAATTATTTAGTTCCCAAGTTGAAATCAGAGAGTTTTTGTTGATGATTAATTGGTTGATTTTTAATGTAGTTTGCTACTTTATCTATACCATCATGGCTAATAGTAAAAGCATCATAGCTACCTTTCCATTTAAAAAATTTGCCTGCTTGGATTTCATAAGTAACTAAATGGGAAGAACTACCTTTGATTTGTTTAATTAAATCAGATATTGTTATGGTTGTGGGAAAACCTGTCAAGAGATGTACATGATTTTCTATTCCACCAATGGCGATCGCAGTGCATCCGAGTTTTTCACACTCCCCAAGAATTGCGGCATAAATAGGGCTTTGAATATCTGGTGTAATTAAAGGTGACTGCTCATTTTATGCTTAAATACAACACCAAACATTATTTCGCTATTTTAAATATGCTTAGGCTCTAAGAATTAAAATATTTAAAGAGAGAAGATTTTTTTTGCTATAATATCTAATCTTGTCGTTATTTTATATTTAACTTATTTATGGAGGATCTAAAACTTAAATTCGCTGATTTATTTTCTGGCATTGGAGGGTTTAGGTTAGCTTTTTCAAAAGCTAAGTATGAGTGTGTATTCTCCTGTGAAATTAACGAGGAATGCCAAAAAGTTTACTACAAAAATTTTGAAGAAATTCCCGCTCATGATATTAGAAAAATTGACATACAAAATCTCCCCTATTTTGACGTTCTAACAGCAGGTTTTCCTTGCCAGCCCTTTAGTATCTGTGGAAGAAGGAAAGGTTTTCATGACACCAGAGGAACATTATTTTTTCATATTTGTGAAATAATTGAGCATGTTCATCCTCCTGTAGTTGTACTTGAGAATGTTAAGCATATATTACATCATGATAAAGGTAGAACATTAGAAGTAATATTGTATGCTTTAGAAGATTTAGGTTACGTGGTTAACTATGAAATATTAAATTCTAAAGATTTCGGATTACCGCAAAATAGAGAACGAGTAATTTTCGTTGGTACTAAAAATAAAAAATTTAATTTTGGTTTGCTCAGAAAAACCCACCCATTCCCAATTCTAAGAACATTTTTATGTGATTCAGGAGATTTTGAATACTTAAATCCTCAAGAGTATACGCTGATAGATAATCCTAAACAACAATCCTCTGGTTTGATTTTTGTGGGATACCGTAATAAAAACATTTGGAAAACTGGTATTAGACCAAACACGGAACATTTATCCAGAGTTCACCATCAACCAAATAGAATTTATTCTATAGATGGAGTACATCCAACAATACCATCTCAAGAGACTTCAGGTAGATTTTTTATTTATATACCAGAAGAAAATTTAGTTCGGAAATTAACAATTAGAGAATGTTACAGAATTATGGGTTTTCCTGATAGTTTTAAGACCCATAGTAATTTAGGAGAATGCTATAAACAGATAGGCAATTCTGTTGCTATACCAGTAGTTCATGAACTTGCTAATCAGATTCAAGAACAAGTTTTCTCCTCTCAAAAGATGGAAGATGAAACCATCAGTCTTAATAAAAAAAATAATACTGAACAAGCAATTCAACTAGAGCTACATTTAATAATGAATCACAAAGAAAAATTTCTACAGATTTATAAAATCACATCTGAACTTGAATTTAATCAAATACAAGTTCCAGAAGAGTATCAAGCGTATGTTGCAGAAATTGCTAAAAACTGCTTTATGAGAAAAGGGGTTTATACAGCATTAATTACTCTTTTAGTACATAAAATTTTGCATCCATCTCAGGATATTAGATATCACCAGGCTGAAATGCAAGATGGTTTTTCCGCAAGAATTATAGATACAAAGTACATCACTCCTACATTGACGGAGTTAGGACTACCTGCAATGGCCGAAAGTGGTTGGTTAACTCGCTCTCTTGAACAACCATACCCTTATACTTTAAATTACAACGGAAATATAACTCCTAAACCTCTAAAAATCGCCTTTTTAAATATAATTGATTTTGTACAAACATCTCCTGAAAAAGCTGAAGATGTGTTAAAGCTGCTTCTTAAATTGGTCAGAGCAGCTAAAAATGATAGCGTTGTTGAAATCATTAAACTAACGAATTATGAAAAACTAGATATAAAAAATGTAGTAAATGCTTTAGAAGAACATTTTAATTATGACTATAAAACTGTTGGTGGTTCAAAATTACCTGTTATTGCTTTCTATGCTATCTATCAACTTTTAATTAGAGAAATCTCTAGATATAGTTCATGTAAGTTAAGAAAGTTAGGTAGTCATACAGCCTCTGATAGAACTGCCAAGACTGCTGGAGATATTGAAATATTAAACAAAAATAATGCTCTAATTGAAGCTATAGAAGTAAAGCATGGTCAAGAAATAACTTTGCAATTCGTTTACCGAGCTAAAGAGAAAATTATTAGATATAATCCTAGTAGATATTACATTTTTGCTTCAAAAGATATCAGGCAATCAGAGTCAGATAAAATCAACAATTTAATTAAAGAAATCGCATCTGAACATGGATGTCAAGTAATTCTTAATGGAATTATTCCTACAATCAAATATTATTTGAGGCTAATAATGTCTGTTACAGACTTTATTGATGGATACTCTCAACTCATAGAGTCAGATAACGAAATACAAAAAATTCACAAAGAAAAATGGAACGAAATATTAACTAGATTAGTGATTGATGAATAAGAAAATGATGTCTTAAAAAATGATTCTATTCTATAGCAGTCTGAAATGAGAGCCGTGGTTCGCAACCCAAGTCATCGGTTAATAATCACAGAGGTTTGGATTTATTGTGACATAATCATACAAACCTCAATAATTTCTTGATTAAAAGTATATTTTGGGAGCTATAGCTACCACTTGCTACGAAGCCTTGGCTTGCAAAGATTTTAGCAACTCTGTATTCACTCCCGATTCACGAGTTAGGGAAATTTTGCCAGTGCGCGCAATTTCCTTCAAACCAAATTTTTGTAATACCTGGACGATCGCGACCATTTTTCCTGGATCGCCAACAACTTCCAAAGTCAAAGAATCTTCGGCGACATCTACTACTCGCGCCCGGAAAATTTGCGATAACTCGACTATTTCCGAACGAGTACTGCTGGTAGCATTCACCTTGAGTAGCATCAATTCGCGTTCTACACAGGGAGTTTCAGTAATATCCTGCACTTTGAGAACGTTAATTAGCTTGTATAGCTGCTTGGTGAGTTGTTCAATCACCCAATCATCACCGGGTACAACCATTGTGATCCGAGAAACTCCTGACTGTTCTGCTGGGCCCACTGCAAGACTTTCGATATTAAAGCCACGACGGGCGAATAAACCAGCAATGCGGGAAAGAACACCCGCTTCATCTTCTACAAGTACTGATAGGGTATGTTTCATTGTTGCCAAGAGAAGCTAGGGAGAGGAGAGATTATATATTTTAAACTGAAATGCCCCTCTCAAATAATACTATTGAAGTTAAAAAGCATCTCTGAATCAAGCAAAGGTAATGCTTGTACAGGATATTGTTTCAACCAGTCTTGAAATGATCGCCCACCCTCTTCAATATACTTATTTAATTCTGGTAAACAGCGACGGCGATAGAAACCACACAATGGTTCCCATCTATTATTTCTATAAACCAAAGCTGCGATCGCTTCTTCTGGTACTTGCTCTAATCCAGCTATCCACTCTTGCAAAACTTCCACTCGCAAATTAGGTAAATCACAAGCCAACAGCAACACCCAATCTGTTTTTACCTGCGTCAATCCTTGAGAAAACCCCACCAGTGGTCCATGAGTTTTTGCTTCATTACCAGTTTCTTCTGGTAAAAGTACTTCCCGAACAAACTGGCTTTTGGGTGGTAGCAAATCTTGATAACGTTCCGGCCAGGGAGTCACCACGTAAACTTGGTTTGTACAAGCTTCCGCAATTTGACAGATTCGTTGCAGCATCGGGACATCTTCAATGGGGATCAAAGCCTTATCCCTACCCATACGCGTACTCTTACCGCCTGCTAAGATGATGGCTGTTAATTGGTCATTTGTCATAAATCAGTGAACAGTTAACAGTTACCAGTTTAATTTGATAACTGATAACTGATCTCACCCTCTCACCTGACTTTGGCGAACTTGCTGCAACATTTGCTCTACACTTGCTGCTGCTGGTAGGCATTTTAATCCTTGACAGACTAAGCCTACACTGTCTTCTGGTAGTTTTGATGCGATCGCCAACACAACACTTGGTAAATATTGAGACATAAGCGAGTGTATTTGCTCGGTGGTGGTACGAATCAGAGTGCTGTTGCGATAACAATCCAAAGCTGTAAATAAACTCGGACAGGCTTGGGGATGGTTGCTCATTACACTTCGGAATGCTTTTAAGCCTTGTTCTGCTAAATCTAAATAATGTAGATTATCTGTAAACAAAGCCAGACGCACAAGATTAGCGATCGCTACTCCATTGGCTGAAGGTGTAGCGTTGTCTGCATAACTACGTTCGCGCACGATTAAATCTTGACTCGCGTCAATTGAGGCGTTAAAGTATCCTCCTAATTCCACACTCCAGAGATATTCGTCAAATTCTTCTTGGAGTGCGATCGCTCTTTCTAACCATTTGTTTTGTTCTGGACTACAAGTTTGTAAATCCAGCAGTGCTTTGATAAACAAGGCGTAATCTTCGGATTGAGCTAATACGGTTGGTTGATTTTCATAATTCAATCTCTGGAAACGCCCATCGACAAACTGATGATCTAAAATGAAATCTGCGGCTGTGGTTGCTAGTTCCAAATAATCAGGTTCTCGGAAAACAGCATACGCCCTTGCCAAGCCGGAAATCATCAAACTATTCCAAGCCACAATCATTTTAGTATCTGTCACCGCCGGAATTCGACCAGGCCAGTTATGAGATTTAGCTTCTTGGTTGTTGCGTGCTGGAGGAAATGTTTCAAGTGATTCGGGGATCGTACCGTAACGCGCGACAAATAATTTCTTGAGGGCTGTTTCTACGGTTTCATTCAGTTCTCCACTATGGTGTCTTTGTAAGACATTTTGACCGTCAAAGTTACCGTTAGCGGTGACTGTAAACTGTTGTTGTAATTGTGTGAGTTCTTCAGCACTCAGCAGTTGTTCTAATTCACTGAAAGTCCAGACGTAAAAAGCTCCTTCTTCTGGTTCTGATCCCTCGTTCTCCCCCCCTTGGTAAGGGGGGGTAGGGGGGGTAAAACTATCAGCATCTTGAGCTGCATAAAAATAACCTTCAGGTGAGGTCATTTCTCTTTTTAACCATTCGACAGTATGAGCGATCGCTCTTTTGAAAGCAGGTTCTTCTATACCTGTACTCCAAAGATTTGCTAGATACTCCACAATTTGACCATTGTCGTAGAGCATCTTTTCAAAATGTGGTACTGTCCAGGTGGGATCAACAGTATAACGGTGAAATCCTCCGCCCACATGATCATAAATACCGCCTAATGCCAAGTCTAATCCCCGTTGGGTACAAATTTGTTTGCCATCATATTTAGATGTCACCTCAAATCGTGTTCCCCGTAATGCTAATTCTGCGTAGGGGATCATGGGGAAGCTATTACCGTGCTGCTTGGGAGTAATGATCCCTGTACTGGTTTCCCAGCCTTTTTGTAATAACTCATTGTCTTGAGTTGGGGTAGTACCTTGTTGTTCCAATACAGCAGAGGTGAGGAGAGATTCAAGAATTACTGCTTTGCGATCGCGCAAATCTTGTTTTTCTGTATCGTAGTAGCGGCGAATTGCTTGTAAAACTTGTAAAAAACCAGGACGACCGTAGCGTGGTTCAACTGGAAAGTAAGTACCTGCATAAAAAGGTACTAAATCATCTGGAGATAAAAAAGTATTTAAAGGCCAACCACCCTGACCACTCATCATCTGCAAAGCTTGCATGTAAATACTGTCAATATCTGGCCTTTCTTCCCTATCTACTTTAATCGGGATAAAATTGGCATTCATATACTCAGCAATGCCCAGGTCAGAAAATGCTTCTCCTTCCATAACAGTACACCAGTGACAACTGGAGTAACCAATGGAGAGGAAAATCGGTTTATTCTCTGCTTTTGCGGTTGCAAGTGCTTCGTCGCACCACGACCACCAATCAATCGGATTTTCGGCGTGTTTGCGGAGGTATAGACTTTTTGCTTCAGCAAGGCGATTAGTCATGATTAGACACTAGTATTTGCCTTCTCTGTTCAGTCTACCTCGAAAGATTTTAGATTTTAGACTTGTCGTGAGCCTTAACCGAACGATTTTGGATTTTGGATTTTAGATTAAAAAATGATGATTAATAATTTTTTTGGTAGTTGGTAGTTATTGAGAATAAACAACTACCAACGAATAACTGACACTAAATCAATATACATTTGATTCAACCAGTGATTTTTTAGTTTAAAGAACGCAAGAACGAACTGGCCACTGGTGTAAGCACCGTACCAGAGGGAGGTGCTGCTTTGGTACTCATTGTAGTGTTTGTATTCAGTCCAACGATCAAGTGCAGTAAGAAGGTAATAATAGCAGCTTGTAACAATTTTTCTAGCATGACAGCTTCCTCTGTTTCGGTGGCTCTTTTTTAAATTGGGTATGTTCTCCTGGATGCACCTTGTACTAATGATTTACCCCATTAAGTAGATATATCAGGAATTTTCTCAGTAAAAATATGACAATTTTTACAAAACTATTAAAAAATAATACTGGCTAACAGCCGAATTAATAGGGTAAGCACCATCTGCTATTTATGACTACACGGTGGTTAAGATGGTTTCGCAAAACAATCAGCCTTTGTAATCGATAGAATGTATCTACATTAGTTACAAGCTGGCTAAATGATTCCTATCGTTATTGAACAATCAGGTCGTGGCGAACGCGCCTTTGATATCTACTCACGCCTTTTACGTGAACGTATTATCTTTTTGGGACAAGCGATTGATGACAACGTTGCTAACTTGATTGTTGCCCAACTACTGTTTTTAGATGCCGAAGATCCAGAGAAAGACATATATATGTACATCAATTCTCCTGGCGGTTCGGTAACAGCAGGAATGGGTATTTTTGATACTATGAAGCACATCCGCCCAGATGTATGTACCATCTGTACCGGATTAGCAGCGAGTATGGGTGCTTTTCTCCTGAGCGCAGGTAATAAGGGTAAAAGAATGAGTCTTCCCCATTCTCGGATTATGATTCACCAACCCTTGGGTGGCGCTCGTGGACAAGCAACTGATATTGAAATCCAAGCCCGCGAAATTCTCTACCACAAGCGACGGCTAAACGAATATTTAGCCGAACATACCAGTCAGCCGTTAGAGAAAATTGCCGAAGACACAGAAAGAGACTTCTTTATGTCACCCGAAGAAGCCAGAGATTATGGCTTAATCGACCAGGTGATTGATCGTCACGCTGCTGGTAGCCGTCCAATGGCGGTTGTATAGTCAGAAGTTGGGGTGTAAGGGTATAAGGGTCTAGGGGTGTAGAGTTTTTACTCTACCCAATCCCCTATACTCCCATACCTCTACACCAAGCAAATGTGCTTTATTTTTGTGTAAGTAAATAGTAATACAGCTGAGGTCACTAATTTTTAGATATCGCAGCTTTACTTTACTGTCCAGTCTAAGGGTTAGTTTTGTATTATTTTTACTTATTATATACCAGTCTCATCTAAAATTCCATCTTTTTTAGTTGTCATTTGTAGTAACTATTCATCATTGACCATTAACTAATAATTAATCAAAATCCCACTAGTGGATCTACAGGTGTAGGCTGGGATTCTAAATATTTGAGGAAATCACGTAATTCTTCGGAATCAAGTAAATGGCGCGATCGCTTACCGTAGGTTTGAATTAAATAGTCTCTACCCTGTTCAGTTGTCCAACTCAAGCGCTGCATTTCTACACCGATTTTGGCGATATCATCTGATTGATCCACTGGTCCACTTTTCTTCTTTTTCTTCGTTGTCGGTGCGGGTGGCGCAGCTACTACTTCTTCGGTAGGAGTATTGTGATAACTGCGTTGGGGAAATGGTGTGACGTTACTAGAATTAATCTCTGGTAATGGTTGGTCTTCACTCTGGTTGCTAGAAATTTCCTCAAAGTCTTCTGCTTGAATATCCAAGGGAAGTTCCGGTTGTGCGATCGCAGTCAAATTTGGCTCTAAATCCTGGCTATCGGTATCAATTGTATTTATTGAAGAAGTTGAAGAAGTTGAAGAAACAGTTGATTGAATGGGTGTGCTTGCTTGTGTTTCCAGGCTTAAGGTATCGATGGGAGTTTGGGTGAAAGAAGAGACGGGGACGCACAGATGGTCAGAAGCAGAGACATTTTCTTCTGTTTGAGCTGGTTCACTACTTTTGCTAGTCTTAACATCAGTTACGCTCTTAGTCTCAATCAAACTTTCCGTCTGTACTTGTGAGGTAGTAGCGATTCCCAAAACCATCAAAGCCCTAGTTCTGGCTTGATCTTCTGCTTCCTCTACTGTTACGGCGGCTGCCATACCAGTAGCGCGGGTGATACCTTCTATTTGTAAGCTTGCCCGAACAATATATTTACCATGATAAATTTGCACTAATTCAGAGATTAAACTAGCTGTGGGATACAAGCTCTGAAGTTGAGCCAACATCATAATTTCACCAAATCAACGTCAGAATAATTTCAAGTCAGAAGCAACAGACAACAGGATAAGATATTCAATCAGCAGGATGATTTTACCCAATTGACAAAGCTGATAACTAATTAAGTATTGCTTTGGAGTTACCCACCCATTCTGTTTTATTTATCTTGTGGATTCACTATTGGGTATGGCTCTATTTTAATAGATTGATTCACTGCCTTTAACTTTACACCAGCAAGAATTCCCTTGTACCCCGCACCCTGAAATTGATAAATGCAACCCTGAGTTACCGAAATTGTATTAAAAACTTGGGTATACTGATTGTAAAATAAATTTTTTTGGGTAAATTATTGGCTACCACAAACTTACTTTAAGTGTTATTGCGAGCAATGCTATACTGTTTACCCAATTTAATATCCAGAAATCTTTTCTGGAAGTACGACTAAATCTACAATAATGAAGTAATGGTTCGTGCTCACAGATTATTAAGCTGCTACCTAGTTGTTACTGATTCTACATATGGAACATTTAGGTTGATCAGCAGTTTCTCCTAGTGAAAAATCAGAGTCTAATCGCGTAAAGTACCTTTCAACTAGGCAATTGAACACCTGTGGTTTCCCCTGCGTAGCGAGTTTGGGCGGTTCTACTGAGAACGATCCAAACACAGCCTCTCAAAAACCCGTTGCGTCACAACCTAGTAGGGTAAAATCCGGTATGAGGACTGCCTTGTCAGATTGGCCAAGTGAAGGGACTTGAACGAACTGGTACTCAAAAGATGATTGTGTAGCGCCCTACCTGTTGGGAAGTTCGTTTACCGCTAGTGTCTGTGGGTCGTGAGGTAATCAACCAAGAACCAAATTCAACAATGGACACGTTACAAAGGTGGAGGGGAACCCCCACACAAAACTGTCCTCAACAAAAAAAGATGTTTTGACCAAAGGTCGGTTCACTGCATGGAATTTTCAATCGCTACACTCCTTGCCAATTTCACTGATGATAAATTGGTAGCTCGTAAACTTCTAGAAAAGAAACTTGGTTGTGAAGATGAAGAAAGTTTACAGACACTTCACATCATCTTGGAGGTATTGGAGAAAATTGGCATTTTAGTAAAAGAACGCGGTAAGTATCGCCGCATTACAGAAGAAGGGCTAATAGAAGCAAAGTTACGCTGTTCCAGCAAGGGCTTTTGCTTTGCAATTCAAGATGTAGAAGGAACTGAGGATATTTACATTCGAGAAAGCCATTTGAGTAATGCTTGGAATGGCGATCGCGTTTTAGTGCGGGTTCTCAAAGAAGGTAGTCGGCGTCGTTCTCCTGAAGGAGAAGTGAAATTAATTTTAGAACGATCCAATCACACTTTACTCGCACGCATCAAACAAGTAGAAGTGGGCTATCGAGCTGTACCTTTAGACGATCGCCTGCTATTTGAACTGAAACTTTACGCCAATGGTCTAAAATTACAAGAAGCGATCGACCATCTGGCTCATGTGGAAGTTCTACGTTACCCACTAGCACAGTATCCGCCACTAGGGCGAGTTGTGCAGATCCTCGGAAGTGATGCAGAAGCAGCAGCTGATATTGATTTAGTCACCTGCAAGCATGACCTTTCCCGTAGTTTCTCAGATAACGTCCAAGAAGCAGCTACCAAACTACCAAAAAGGATTTTAAAGGCTGATCTCAAAGATCGGCTGGATTTACGTAACAAGTTTACTATTACAATACTGAGTAACAACACTGATACAAAAACAGTAGAAAATGCTTTCTCCTTAGAAACAAATAATGCTGGTAACTTGCAATTAGGCTTTCATATTCCTGATGTTTCACACTACGTACAGCCAGATGAAGCACTTGATCGGGAAGCACTCAGACGAGGTAGAACAGTATACCTTGGTGATTTAGTGTTGCCAATGTTACCTGAAAATGTAATAGAACGGTGTTCTCTAGTATTAGGAAGCGATCGCCTCAGTCTTTCTTGTCTAGTTACCTTTGATTCGCAATCAGGAGAGGTACTGGATTGGGAAATTCAACCTAGTGTAGTGAAAGTAGATGCTTCAGTAAATACTCAGCAAGCAGAAACTATTCTTCATGGTAAAAAAGTTACCAAAGTCCCTACTGAAGCAGTAGAAATGCTGCAAGAATTGAAAAAATTGCAGATGTTTCTCAAACAACAACGCACCTCTCGTGGAAGTTTGCAGTTAAATCTGCCCACAAATAAAAATCCCTTCTATGATGAAGGTATTCTTGGATGCGTAGTAGAAAAAGATTCACCTGTGCGATCGCTACTTACAGAATTCGTATTACTGGTAAATCAAATCATAGCAAACCACATGAGTGCTTTAGGTATTCCCAGTATTTGGCGAGTCCAAGGCGCACCTGATCCCGAAGATGTACAAGAGATGCTGAAACTGGCGATCAATTTGGGGATCGAATTATCACTAGAGCCAGATATTGATATTCAACCCCTAGATTATCAACAATTGACAAGAGTGTTTGCTGAGTCATCATCTGAGCAAGTTTTGACTTATTTATTGCAAGATACTCTCAAACAAGCAGCTTACAGCACCAACAAAGCACCCCACTTTGGTTTGGCACTACCAGAATATGTCCACTTTACCGCACCCTTGCGACGTTACCCAGATTTACTGATGCAGAGGGTATATTACGCACTAATCGAACACGGACGCGATCGCCGCAACACCCGTGTCAAAGAGCGTGTGAACTTGCGTTCTTCTAATAGCCACGGGGAAATTAACTGGAATGTCTTACCACCAGAATTGCAACAAGAGTTGCAAAGCGAACTGACAAGAGTAATTACCCAAATCAACGACAGAGAAAAAGAAGTTCAAGAAGCCGAAGCTGACTTAGAGGGTTTGCAAAGAGCCTCTTTAATGAAACAGCGTATCGGCGAGGTTTTCAGTGGTGTGATTACAGGCGTCCAATCTTACGGATTCTTTGTGGAAATTGAAGTCCCACCAAAAGATGATGCTGATGATCACAACGTACCTTTACGAGTTGAAGGATTAGTACACGTCAGTTCCCTGAAAGACGATTGGTACGAATATCGCGCCAGACAACAGGCGTTGTTTGGACGCAAAAATCGCGCTTCCTATCGACTAGGCGATCGCGTTGCTGTACAAGTTAAAAGCGTCGATTATTACCGTCAACAAATTGATCTAGTCACAGTCGGTAGTGATGGTATTCCTTATCGCTCAGATATCAGTGCAACTGGTGAAGAATCAGATATGTACTTACGTGGCGATATGGAACCAGATGATTTAGAACCCTATGAAGACGATGAATAAACTTTAGGGATCGGGGAAAGGGGAAAAGGGATTGGGGATTCTCCAGAGGAAACGCACTGGCTCACCGCTTGCGCGTCTACGCGAGTGCGGTGGACAGGTACTTTTAGAAGCCGCTACGCGTCTACCCCAACATAAAGCACCTGGCGAACCCAAAGGTCTTCTCACAGAGTACGGGGAGTAGGGATCGAGGAGACATATCAATTCAAAATTAACGCATTGGGAAGAGGGACACGGGGGACACGGCGGACAAGGGAGAATAATTTAACAAGTCTTTTTCCCATACCCCAATCCCTTTTCCCCCTTCGCCCCTAATCCCCACTCCCTTGGGGGGAGTGGGGGCCCCGAGTTCCCCAGAGGGGACCCCTACCTTCCCCAATCCCCAATCCCCATTACCCTTTCCCCAATCCCCTTTCCCCCTTCGCCCCTAATCCCCACTCCCTTGGGGGGAGTGGGGGCCCCGAGTTCCCCAGAGGGGACCCCACCTTCCCCAATCCCCAATCCCCTTTCCCCATATTTGAGAAACGTGTCCAACAATAACAAGCCACTCATCTTAGGAATTACAGGTGCATCTGGTTTAATCTACGCAGTTCGTGCTTTAAAATATTTGCTTGCAGCCGATTATGAAATTCAATTAGTTGCTTCTAAATCAACCTACATGGTTTGGCAATCTGAGCAGGATATTCGTATGCCTGTAGAACCTGTTCAACAAGAGCAATTTTGGCGACAACAAGCAGGAGTTGAAACAGGAGGAAAATTGCGCTGTCATCCTTGGGGAGATGTGGGAGCGAATATCGCTAGTGGTTCCTTTCGTACTTTAGGAATGATTATAATTCCCTGTAGTATGAGTACGGTAGCCAAGCTAGCAGCAGGGTTAAGTTCCGACTTATTAGAACGAGCCGCAGATGTGCAGCTAAAAGAAGGACGAAAACTAGTCCTTGTTCCCCGTGAAACTCCTTTTAGCTTGATTCATTTACGCAACTTAACCACCCTTGCCGAAAGCGGAGTTAGAATTGTACCTGCTATTCCTGCTTGGTATCACAATCCTCAAAGCATTGAGGATTTAGTTGATTTTGTAGTTGCCCGTGCTTTAGATCAATTAGATATTGATTGTATTCCCATTCAACGTTGGCAAGGTCGTCTTTAAAGGATGAAGGATAAAGTATGAAGTATGAAGTCTCAAGTATGAGTGATTTTGCTTTTACCTTTTATTTTCTGCTTTTTATCTTCTACCTTAATCTTTGATACTTCATCCTACCCTGCACCGTAGGCGCGTCTACATCCTTCATCCTTTGTATTCCTTATGGCTCTTTTGCGATTAATTTTGTTAGTAGCGATTATGGGAGGACTGGCGCTGTTGTTAGCGCAAAATTGGTCCCCAATCCTCCCATTAGTCTTTTTAGGTGTGCAGACTAAATCATTACCTTTAGCAATGTGGATTTTGTTCAGCACTGCTGCTGGTGGTGCTACCTCTTTAGTGATCTCTGGTTTATTTCAATTGTCGAGTTATTTGACAGTACCACAACGCTCAACTTCTGCTGCATCAAAATCTCGGAGAACTACAGCAAGGAGCGATCGCTCAACGCGAGAAAAATCAACCGACAGTTATAGTAATAGTAGTTATACTAGTCCCCAACCATCAGCGGCTAAAACTTCATCTCAATCTAATCCAGATGATGATTGGGAAACAAACGACAACGAAGATTGGGATTTTGAGGAAAAGCCACAGTCCACAAGATCTGAAAATACGGAAGTCAGAGACTCGAAAACCTATGAACGCCGACAAGAACCTACAGACAGTTTCCGAGCAGGTTCTTCATATTCTTACAGCTACCGCGAACCTAAAAACTCTGGAGTGGGCAAAACTGAATCAATTTATGATGCAGACTATCGAGTAATTATTCCCCCATATCAATCATCAAGCGATGATTTCACCGATAAAGATAATCCAACCGATAAAAAAAATCAAGTAAATGAAGAAGATTGGGGGTTTTTAGACGATATTGAGGATGATCAGCGTGAACGTTAATAAATAGAGACATCACAAGTCAAATCTCTACTTGATCCCACAACGCTCGCGAGACTCCTGCTTGACTTTACCTGTCATGGCGGCTTCTTGCAAACTCATAAAAGCATTAAAATCTTCAAGGTCGTACTGTGTACTCAGTAATTGCCGTAGCTGATTTTCTGCTTCTACAGTCAGGTATCCCGTTGATAAAGCCTTTTGCACAACATCTTTAATCCGAATCATGCTTGAATCCTCAAACGACCACACTTAACTTATTCGGCTTACTCAAATTAGATATGCAGTATCTTGAATACTTTTCCACTATTAAGTTGGCCAGGCTTTTTTCAACCAAATGAACAAAAAAGTCATTTTTTACACCTTGGATTTAATAAGTGCTATTGATGCTGGTCAAAAAACTCACTAAAATCAATAATTAGAGCGCTTTTTATGTAAATAGTGAGGACGATACATTGTGTTGGTAGAAACACAGTATCGTATAATGCTCTATAAATAATGAGTTTGACCCATTTAGTTAGACGCACAAAGCCTGAATAAAGTTTCAATCAAGCTCAAATCAAATTTTATTAAATTTATATTAAGCCTATACCTAACATAAAGCATATTGATTTATTTGTGTGGAATTTCCGTAAAGCTTCAGGGGGGCTGCATGAAAGAATTGAGAGTGCGATCGCACCCAAATTTTTGTGGAGAAAATTTTATTCGTAAGCACCAAGTTTCGCTAAGATATACTCTAAAGTTTTGTGAGTTGCCAAGAGTTACGGATAGTTGCAATCTACCACCAAGACATCCTCCTCCACAAGACGCACAGATTCAGTTCAAAGCGAAACCGCAATTACCAGCAAAGGCAGACCCTTTTTTCCAAAGACTTAAAATCTTAACTGAACCCTATTAGCTCATAACCTTTTCCCGAGTGACCAGCTAGAACTTTAATTAATAGTAGACCCCAAAAAAAGGAAAGATGATTACACCCATGCGTGTTTTTGTGTTGATCTTTAACGCTGGCACAGATAACGAAGGAATTCACACGATTCGAGTAGGCGATCGCAATACTATTCTGATGTTTGAGTCAGAAGACGACGCCACGCGCTTTGCCTTGATGCTAGAAGCCCAAGATTTTCCGATACCCGCAGTTGAGGCAATTGATGCTGAACAAATTAAAGAGTTTTGTCAAAGTGCTGACTATGATTGGCAAATGGTGACAGAAAATAGTGCTTTAATGGTTCCCCCAGAAGTAAACGTAGAAGAAACCGATTGGAAACCAGACTCTGAAATCGAGCAAAAACAGACTAACACCCAGTCTAGTAACCAAGAATCACCATCACCAGAATCACAATTGTCTGATTCTGAACTAGATAGTATTCGTCGCCGATTAGAAGGGTTACTATAAAGAGTCATTAGTCATTAAGTAGGTAGGTGTAATTAAAGATAAAATAAAACCTCACCCTGCCTCCGGCTTCCCTCTCCTTACTAAGGAGAGGGATTGAGGGTGAGGTTTTATATTTAATTTGACCCACTTACTTAGTCAATTGTCAAAGTTAATTATTTTAGACTAATAGACACGAGGAACATCACACCTCTAGCGACTTAGGACTTCAACGATTACGTAGACCAATGACTAATGACCAATGACTAAGGACAAAAAACAAATGACTGATTTACAGCAACGTGGGCATCTTCTCACAGAGCAGGTTAATCCTAATACTCAGAATCTAGATCAACTCAGTTGTTTAGAGTTGGTAGAAATTTTTAATCGCGAAGACGAGAATGCAGTAGCTGCGGTTGCTGGTGCGAAGATGCAATTGGCTCAAGCTATTGAACGAACCGCCGAGTGTTTGCAACGGGGAGGACGGCTGTTTTATGTTGGTGCAGGGACAAGTGGTCGATTAGGAGTATTAGATGCTGCTGAGTGTCCACCAACTTTTTGTACGCCTCCAGAACTTGTACAAGGAATTATTGCTGGTGGTGCTGGGGCGCTATTACGCAGTTCTGAAGATTTAGAAGATCGCTTTCAAGATGGAGAAGCGGCGATCGCCCAACGTCATATAACCCAACTAGATGTAGTCGTTGGTATTACTGCTGGTGGGACAACACCTTATGTTCAGGGTGCAATCAATGCTGCTCGTCAACGGGGAGCTACTACAGTTTTTATGGCTTGTGTACCTGCTGAACAAGTGAGTATAGAAGCAGATATTGATATTCGCCTGTTAACAGGCCCAGAGGTGCTTGCTGGCTCTACTCGCCTCAAAGCAGGAACCGCAACTAAGCTTGCTTTGAATATCCTGTCTACGGGTGTGATGGTGCGTTTGGGCAAAGTCTACGGAAATCGCATGGTTGATGTCGCCGTGACTAATAACAAATTACGCGATCGCGCTTTACGAATCTTGCAAGACTTAACAGGTTTAGGTCGTGAAGCATCAGATTTGCTATTAGAACGCAGTGGAAAATGGGTAAAGTTGGCGCTGTTTATGCACTGGACAGGCTTAGACAAAGAACAAGGTCTAAAACTACTTTCTGAAAATCAAGGTAATCTTAGAGCAGCGATCGCTAACTGTAAAAATTACACCAAACCTGAGAAATAGAAGCGTAAAGTTATAGGAATAGGAATTTCCTAAGTATACTGGTATTAATTATTTGATTAATTATAAAAATAAACTTTAAAATATCATCTTTATTGGATCGATTTTGTAGTTAGGATAACGTTTGCTCAAAAAAGCAAAACGCCTAATCTGAAGCTATTTATCTATCAAATTGTTAGAGATAGACAACAATTTCCACACAGTTAACACAAAAATAAATTCAGAATTTATACTGTTTTAATCTTCTTGGTCAATGTATAGGATGATATTAATTCCAGCTAATTGGTTACGAGATAAAGCTTAGTCATTGGTTTTTCTCATTACCGATACGGGCAGATAATACAAGTGTTCAAGCGGACATAATATATATTTTCCAGTTCAGTTTCATTGTGAACTGAGGGAATTTATATACCAACACATCGAAATACAGCTATTTTAAAAATAATTTATTCATCATATTAATAGAAGGAGAAAATATGAACCATTCGCAAATGGTGGTAGTAAATAAATTAATTAATGAATTTAAAAGTTGTACCCAATTAAAATATAGTGGTAAATTAAATATTAAAAGTGTTAATGGACAAAAATGGATTTTCTATTACCACGGTGGTAAAATAATTTGGGCAACAGCAGGTACTCATCCTTTCCGACGGTTAAGACGACAAATTGCTCAATACTGCCCTAATATTGATATTGATAAGATACATTTACACCCTCAAGAATTATCCCTTGATTACTGGGATTATTGTCTACTAGTATTTTTGTATAATCAACAAAAAATTAAGCCTGAACAAATGAGGGCTGTTATAGAAAACACTACCGCAGAGTTATTATTTGATCTTACTCAACAAGCCGATTTTTATTCTATAAGTTGCGATCGCGACCAAGAAATCATCTTAGAAGCACCAGTCAAGATCATCGATGCAGATATGTCTTTAAAACTCATGCAAGAGTCTTGGCAACATTGGTTAGCAGCTGGTCTGAAGAATATATCACCTAATTTAGCGCCAATATTGCGAAAACCAGAACAACTGCATAAACAGGTAAGTTCAGCAGTATACAATAATTTTGTAACTTTAATTAACGGCAAATACACTCTATGGGATTTAGCCGTAAAAATGAAGCAAAGTGTAGTTTTAGTTACCCATTCTTTGCTTCCTTATATATCCAAAGGAATCATTGAATTAGTAGAAGTTTTTGACTTACCCTTACAAATTATTGAAGTTAATAACAATTCCTTGATTAAAAAAATCACAACTTCCAATAGTCCACGCATTGCTTGTGTAAATAACAATCTTTCGGTGAGTCAAACACTAGAGAATATTCTCATTCCTAATGGGTTTAGATTTATTAATATTCAAGATACTGTTCATGCTCTACCGATTCTAATTGAGTACAGACCAAACTTAATCTTTTTGAATTTAGTACAACCAGTTACCAATGGTTACGAAATCTGCGCTCAACTCAGGCGTATTTCCCTATTTGCTAATACGCCCATAGTTATTTTAAGAGATAGTGATAGTCCTTTAGATCAAATTCGAGCTAAAGTGGCAGGCTCTACAGATTTACTCGCCAAACCTGTATCATCTGACAAGGTAATAGATATAGTATGTAAACACACACAAGCTTTTTCGGAATTAGTCATTAGTCATTAGTCATTAGTCATTTGTAATAAATAGTAATTATTAATCAATACCCAATGCTCAATGCCCAATGACTAATGACTAATCTTCAAGTGATTGTGCTGGTACTTCAACAGCTGTCACATCGATTGTACCGTCGGGTGTAGTGCGCTGAAAATGGCCCTGTTGTACTAACAACAGTTCTCCACAATTAGGACATTGTAACTGAGTTTGATTCAAACCCGTAAATTCGTATCTACAAACGGGACATTGATCAGTAACTAGGTTACGTTGCAACCACCAACGAAATCCAAAAAATGCCAGAATAGGTGTGAGCAAAAGTAGCCCAACGATAATTAGCAATGAATTTACCAACCAGCCTAAGCCCAATGATCCTAGCAACCAAGCAATTACTATGAAAGTGAGCCAGGGGCGGAGTTGATACAGACTTAACTGAAAGTTTTTAAAGGTCATTTGTTAAAGTATCGTCCTGCTCTTCCTCTAGGATAGCGACTTTCTTCTAAGATTCTTTGACTTAATGTAAATTAACTTTAGCTTGAAAATGGGTGTGGGGGTGTGGGGGTGTAGGGGTGTAGGAGGAGTACTATTTTCATGCTTTGTGGAGTCAATTGTCCAGAGTCAATTGTCAATTGCTGCTATTAATAATTGACAATTGACCAATCAGCAATGACTCTTAAAACTGAGATAAGCGTTGCTGGTAATAGTCCACAATTTTTTCTATGACTTCGGTTACTGATAAACCATCTGTAATAACTTCAACAGCATTTGGCGCTTTCTTCAAGGGAGAAACTTTGCGAGTGCTATCTTTCCAGTCGCGTTCAGCAATATCTTTTTCTAGTTGTTCTAAAGATATTTCAGGCTGATTTTGTTTTTTAAAGTCCTGGAGACGGCGACGGGCGCGTTCTTGTACAGAGGCGGTTAAAAAGATTTTCACTTCTGCATCGGGGAAAACATGAGAACCGATATCCCGTCCTTCTGCAACTAAACCACCTTTTTTACCCCACCTTTGTTGTTGTTTCACTAATGCTTGACGCACTGCGCTTTGTGCTGCGATCGCGGAAACATTAGATGTTACTTGAGGTGAGCGAATTGCTTGGGTAACATCATGATGGTTAATCCACACTTGGACTGGAGATTGTAAGTTCTGTCCTGGAGACAGTTCAATCACACACCTATTGGCTAATTCTGCGATCGCACACTCATCATTTAGGGCAATTTCTTCATGCAGTACTAGCCAGGTGACGGCACGGTACATGGCTCCTGTATCTAGATATACTAGACCTAATTTGGCTGCTACCTGACGTGCAACGGTAGATTTGCCAGCTCCTGCTGGCCCGTCAATAGCAATTATTGGCTGGCGATCGCGTAAAATTGTGTTATCAATCAAACGTGTAGAACCAAGACGAGCGGCGATCGCGAGCATTCCTTCCTCCTGAACTTTTTCTATTGACATTAAAGTATTCGGTTCAACCAATTCAATATATTCCACAGATACAGAACTGACCATTGCTATTTCTTGCTGCACCACTGCAATAAGCTTGTGAGCATTGCGTTCTCCAGCACGAAAAGCTGCTTCGGCTTTTTGTAACCCACTATACAACACAGCTACTTGCTGTTTTTCTGTGGCAGTCAAATATTGGTTACGAGAACTAATGGCTAAACCAGATGTTTCCCGCACCGTTGCACAAGCAACAATTTCGATCAAAAAATTTAAATCAACTACTAGCTGTTTGACAATAGCTAGCTGTTGACCATCTTTTTGACCAAAATAGGCTCGGTCAGGCTGTACCAAATTGAACAGCTTGGTAACAATCGTTGCCACACCCTGAAAGTGGCCTGGGCGATTGTCACCACACAAGCCTGATATCATAGCAGATGGCGGGTTAACTTGTGTAACTTTTGATTCTTGTATATTTTTCAGGTCAACTCCCATTTCTTCGGGAGTTGGTGCAAAAACTACGTCTACCCCTGCTTGTTCGCACAGTTGTAGGTCTTGGTTTAAGGTGCGGGGATAGCGGTGAAAATCCTCATTGGGACCAAATTGCAGAGGATTGACGAAAATACTGACAATAACCGTAGCATTTTCTTGCCGCGCCCGTTGAATTAAACTTAAATGACCTTGGTGTAAGGCTCCCATAGTGGGAACTAGACCAACAGCCGTGAAAGGTCTGCCAGTCACCTCAAATTCTGATGGCCGTTCTTGCTCTGTAAGCTGGTTTTCCGAACGGCGCTGATCTAAATAGCAGCGTAAAGCTACAGTGGTTGTCAACAGGCGCACAAAAATACCCCTAGTCTTGATCTAGCTCTTCCCCGTTAGTTTATATCCGATTTTGGAGGCAAGAGGCTAGTCTAGGGGAACAAAGGAAATGGTGGTTGTTCGTTGGTTGTTGGTAGTTGGTAGTTGTTTGTTGTTTGGAACCTGTCACCAACAAACAACAAACAACAAACAACAACTAACACTAAAAAACTACCTTCCCAGAATTTCAATCCGCACAGGTGCTACACCACTGCTCATCATACCTAAAATGCGCGCTGCGCCTAAAGAGAGGTCAATAACTCGACCACGAATATATGGGCCTCTGTCGTTAATTCGCACAACCACAGACCGACCATTGTGGGTATTCGTGACACGTACTCGTGTACCAAAAGGCAAGCTGCGGTGGGCTGCTGTCATTCCATTTGGATTGAACCTCTCACCAGTGGCGGTTTTATTGCCAGAAAAATCATAGCCGTAGTAGGAAGCTATGCCTTTGAAAGTATCTTGGACTTTGACAGCAATCTGATGTGGTAATTTGGTTGGCAACGAGGAACGCGCAGGTAAGTTAGCAATCTGACCTAAAGGCGATGCATTACCGATGAGTCTACGTAAGCGGTTGGTTACTTGTAATGCATCTTGAACAGGGTCGTTGGTTGTACCCGCGAGTTTGGTGTTTTGGTCGATCTCTACCAGTTCTTGATTATTGGCTTTAATGACGAAGCGATCGCCAGCTTTTTGTTGACCAGTTAGACCTTTATTCTGGTCTTTATTGGAGTTTGTAGATGCTTCTGGTGCTTTCCAACTTACGATAATCTTGCTGGCGTCTACTTTATCTAGGACTAGCTGGTTAATTTTTGCTGCTACTACACTTGCCCTCTGGATTGGGTCATCTTTTGCCGAGCTAGTCTGAGTTGCCAAACTTGTACCTGTCCCGTTGGTTGCTGCTATTTGAGTAGGACTGCTGGTATTAAGAGCTTGAGATACCCCGTTGACGTTAGCGATTTCACCAACTTCACCAACTTTTGTTTCTTCACTGACAACTGATTTTTGTCCTAGAAAGCTGATCACGGGAATATCGCGGATATAGAGCGTTGCCACTGAGCGATCTGCTGCTTGGTGCGTGTGAATCTTGGCGATCACAGCATCTGAAGCAGGATTTGCTGTTGGGGATTGGTATTCTCCTACTTTTTCCACATCACCAGAAGGCAAAAGTGGTGAGGTTGGAGCGATTTTCTTAGCTGTCTCAGTACGTCCAACTAAGGGCATTCCCAAAACTGTGCTACACACAGTGACAACAGTCCACAAATGTTTTTGATTCATGCGTCCGAATATTAAAGCGACTGTAGAACGGAGCTTTGATAGTTCGTGGGTTAAGCATTCAACTAAGAACAGCTTTACCCAACAACCGAACTCGTTCCGCTTTCACTTTTTGCTATTAACTGCAACAGACTAACACGAACTTCTGATCTTGGGGATCAGGGTTTTATCGAAAGTCGTGGTAACTTTATCGAAATTAAATTGGTGTTTCAAGCTCCAAACCTTTCTAAAAAGCGGATTTTGGCGATGTAACAGTTTTTTTATTGTTTAGAAATTTTATTAGGAAAACTTAACACGATTTGGTATTTAAATCATTCTAATTGCATATGGTATTGCCTAAAAAGCTCATTAATGTTATTGAGTTTTTCAAAAATTCTTTTTTTCCATGAATATACTTATAACAAGTAATTATACCTATGATTTAAAATTTAAAATTAATCATAATCTGAAGTTATCTTTATAACATCTTTTTAGTAGCGATCGCCAATAGCAAATCAAAGACAGCAACGAGGGGATAGCTGATGATAGAGTTAAGATGTGGAATTAGCATTGCAATGACTTGATATTTATTATCTTTTTGTGAATGTTTTTGTTGTAACAAGTGTTTAGATACACTGAATTCATCAAGCGCAGCAGATATATAGTAAGATAATTTACAAACGTCTTAAACAAGGACTAAAAAGATAATTCTACTTACAAGAAAAATTTTTTACAAAAAAATAAAAAACAATTATCTAAAAAATTAATCAGAATTGCTGGTGCTATGCGAATCATTTGTAACTACGGCAAACAGACATAATATCTGACTTTAGGTAGTTGAGAACGCGTGATTTTTTAAACTGAGTATCCTTCATCATTCATACTTCAGGCTTTTTCACTCAGCTTCATGACAAACCAAGAAGATTTAGCAAAAAATTCATCATCACTACAAACTTTCATTGATGATTTGTATTTCAAATACAAACCATTGCACGATGGTGTAGTAGCCAAATATATCCCAGAATTGGCTAAGGTAGACTCGGATTTGTTTGCCATCAGTATTGTCAGTGTCAACGGTGAAGTTTACGAAGTTGGGAATTATCAGCAACTATTTACGATTCAATCCATATCGAAGGTATTTGCATACGGACTCGCCCTTGAAGATCACGGACGAGATTATATCTTGACCAGAGTAGGTGTGGAGCCGACAGGAGACGCATTCAACGCCATTGTGCTAGATGAACAATCCAAGCGACCTTACAATCCAATGGTAAATGCTGGTGCGATCGCTACCACTAGTTTGATCAAAGGGTTAGATCCAACCGAACGTTTAAACCGGATGTTAGAGATGTTCCAAAAGTACATCGGGCGTGATGTCTTCGTTGATATCTCAGCGTTTACCTCAGAACGCACCACCGGACACCGTAACCGGGCGATGGCGTATCTCATGCTCAACTTTGGCATGATTGACAAACCTATTGATGAAGCTTTGGATTTATACTTTCAGCAGTGTGCTGTGATGGTGAATTGCCATGATTTAGCAGTGATGGCGGCGACACTGGCAAATAAAGGTATCAACCCAATGACAAAGCAACAAGCTGTTAGTAGCCGTTATATCAAAGATATTCTCAGTGTGATGTACACCTGTGGAATGTATAACTTTGCTGGGGAGTGGGCATACAAAGTTGGTATTCCCGCCAAAAGTGGGATCTCTGGTGGGATTATCGCCGTAGTACCTAATAAGATGGGAATTGCAGTTTTTTCCCCGCGTTTAGATACACGCGGTAACAGCGTCCGGGGAGTTAAGGTGTGTGAGGAATTGTCTCAGCATCTGGGTTTACATTTGTTTGAGTGTTCCGGCTTGGAAGTTAGTCAATTTAGAGGCTAGCCTGTGGTAATGCTAGGCGTACAAACCCAATATTTTATTTTTTTCTTTTGCCTTTTTACTTTTATCTTTTTACTTTTTAAACTCCTCATGCTCTTGCTAATAAAGGTGCAGCAGCAAGGAGAGTTTGTGTATAGGGATGTTGGGGGTTGGCAAAAATTTCTTTAGTGGGGCCGATTTCAACTATTTTGCCACCGTTCATGACAGCAATGCGATCGCACAAGAATCTCGCTAACCACAAATCATGAGTAATAAACAAATACGTTAAATCAAATTCTTCTTTCAACTCCAGCATCAAATCTAATACTTGTGACTGTACACTAGCATCTAACATGCTCACGGGTTCATCACAAATCAAAAGTTTCGGATGAGTGATCAAAGCGCGAGCAATTGCGACTCGTTGCTGCTGTCCTCCTGATAAATCTGAGGGATAACGCTGATAATAAACCTCTGGTGGTTGTAACCCGACTTTTTCCAGCATCCCCAAAACCAGCTGTTTTGCTTCTTCAGGAGTTGCGATCTGATGAATTAATAGTGGATCAGCTATACTTTGTCCTACAGTCATCGCCGGATTGAGACAAGCATGGGGATCTTGAAATACCATTTGCATTTGTCGTCGTTGCTGGCGGATTTCTCGTCGAGATAAGTTAGTGATATCTTTACCAAGAAACTCGACTTTACCCGCACTGGGACGAACTAGTTGCAAAATTGTCCGCGATAATGTACTTTTACCACAACCAGACTCCCCGACTAATCCTAAAATCTCCCCTGGATATAATTCTAAGTTAATGCCATCAACAGCTTTGATGGTTTGACCTTGCCCTTTAAATATGCGCTCAACAAAATTAGGCTCGATAGTGTAATGCTGTTTGAGGTCTTGGACACGCAAAATAGGGGATTGGGAATCGGTAATTGGGGATTGGGAATCAGGAAAAGATAAAAGAGAAATTCCCCCTTGTCCCCAATCAGTCTCTTCTACACTTTGAATATGCAAAGCCGCTTGGAGGAGCGATCGCGTATATTCGTGTTCTGGATGTCGAAATACAGATTCAGTTGCACCCATTTCTACCATTTTACCGTTATACATAACGCCAATGCGATCGCAATACTCTGCCACTATTGCTAAATCATGGGAAATTAAGAGTAATGCCATATTTTCTTCTGCACACAGCCGAGTTAGTTCTTGTAAAATCTGGGCAGAGACTGTGACATCTAAGCTGGTGGTGGGTTCATCAGCAACTATTAGCTTTGGTTGCAACAACAAAGCTAAAGCAATTGCAACCCGTTGTCGCATTCCACCACTAAACTCATGGGGATACTGATTCCAGCGAGTAGCGGGTATATTGACCTTTTCTAAAGTGGCGATCGCTTTTTCTTTCGCTACTTTTGCTGACAATTTGGGTGAGTGCGCTTTTAGTGTTTCTATACAATGATTGCCAATGGTCATCAATGGGTCAAGGCGCGTCATTGGGTCTTGAAAGATCAATCCTACCGCCTCACCTCGAAACTTCCGCATTTGCAGTGGTGTTAAATCAAACACTGATTGACCTTGAAATGTCACCTGTCCCTCAATCTGAGTAGATGGTGGTAACAACCGCATTGCAGCTCTTCCTAAAGTTGATTTACCACATCCAGACTCTCCTACCAATCCCATTTTTTCACCCGGTTGCAGCCTGAAAGATACATCATCAACCGCCCAATGAGTATTTTCATGACTACGGTGAGGATAGGCAACTCGCAAATGTTCAATAGAAAATAAGGTCATACCATTTTAGATTTTGGATTTTGGATTTTAGATTTTAGATTTTGGATTGGGAAACTCTTTGTGCATGAGAGTTCTGTAAGTCTATCTGTCGCATTCTTTTTTTCAAATTGGTGTCATATAATTTAGTTTTTATCAATCAGATATCAGAGTTAAAGTTGCTAAGTATAAAGCATCACTACTAAAAACAGAGAGAAAAAATCATCCCTGAGATGGTTTTAATGTTTAGCATTTTTGATTGTTAATGTCTACCTAATGCATGGTAGACAATGTATCAAACTTATTATTAGAGTGTGAGATTTTGTTCCGAAAATCTATAAAATAAAGCACACTATAATTTCAATTTGTTTTGAAGTGGGGTGAAGAAGCTATGTTAGAACCTATACAAACTATTACTATTTTTCAAAAACAACCGGGTCCAGTAATCTTTTCACCTGGTCAAGTAATCTTCGAGGAAGGACAATTAGGAGATTGCATGTATGGTGTGGTGGAAGGAGAAGTGGAGTTAAGAGTCAACGGTCGGATTGTAGAGACTATAGAAGCAGGAAATGTGTTTGGTACAGGAGTACTGATTGGTATCAAAAACAGAACTTACACAGCGATCGCCAAAACAGAGTGCAAACTAGCTTATTTAGACCAAGCAAGGTTTCTGTTCGCTGTTCAGGAAACTCCGGTATTTGCGATCGAAGTGATCAGAAATTACTCAGAACGACTGACTCGCTTACGACAAGAGTTATTAGGTTGAATATGTACGCTATATATTGGTGATTAGATAAAAATATAATTGCTAATTCGTAACAGAGAAAAAATCTGTAAGATTAAAGTTCCAGTTAATTTCAAAAACTGCGTTTTCAGATCAATAACCTCAAATCCCAAAGAAATTGCACAATGCTGATCTCTGCTGATACGCGGATTTCTTTCCCTCGTCCCCTAGTCTACGCTACCTACCGAGATAAGCTAGTTGAACTGATTCCCTATATGCCAAACATACGTCAAATTGAGGTGAAATCCCGTCGTGAGGAGGATAGACGAGTTTACAGTATCAACGAATGGCATGGAGGAGGAGAAATTCCACTGGCAGCAAGGGCTATACTCAGTGAAGATATGCTCTCTTGGACAGAATACAATACTTGGAACGAAGCTGAGTTTTTACTGGAGTGGCGGATTAAAACTCACGTTTATACCGAAGCAGTTCACTGTGCAGGAATAAACCACTTTCTTGCAGATGGCGATCGCACAATTATTAAAAGTCGTGGCGAACTCACGATTGATTCCAAGCAAATCACAGGTGTACCTTGGTTTATTGCTAGCAAAGTTGCAGATATTGTTGAAGATTTTCTTGGCAAAAAAATTCAGCCAAATCTATTGCAAATGAGCGAAGGGGTACGCCAGTATTTAGAACGACAAACAAAAGGATAAATAGCCCTGACTGAACTGCGTACATCAGAGTGAAAAAAATATGATTATTCTTACACCCCTACACCCCTTTTTCAGGTCAGTTGGACAAAATTAAATTCATTGGTAACACTTAACATTTGGTTCTGTCTGAAGTTATCGTGGTATCGATAAATTCCACGTATATTCTGACTGAAACTTAGTATATGAGGCTATGCCGTTATTCAATTACGCTGACTATCTGTTTTACTTACCTGAGTTTGGGTTATGCTTCCCCAAGCACAGCGACACAAAACCTTGAGCGATGCGGAGATGGGGTATTTTGTGATGGAGGGACTGCATTAAGAAATCCCCCCATTTTTACCGGGAAGTACCTGTCCACTTCTCCATCGCTCAAAGTGTCAGATTTGACCACAACTTATAAAAATATTTTTGTCAGTCTCAATCCAAAATCTACCACAAACAACAAGCAATCAAAAGAGCGCGATTTTGTCTGGTGGTTAGTAGTGGCGATCGCTATTTTGGGAAGTACTGGTGCATTATTATTTTTAATCAAATCCTTGGGTGAGAGCAAAAAAGTTACGCCTAATAAAAAAGATACCCTATTGTTGGAAAGCTCGACTCAGACAGATTTCCAACAACAGACACCATCTTCACAAGAATTAAATACCACTGTACAAGTATCTACTACCTCACAATCAACAAAATTACTACCACCATCACCGACAGAAAGTACTTCTCGTCTAGCCAAAGTAAATATTGTTGAAGAATTAATTCAAGATTTAAGCAGTCCCGATCCCATCAAGCGACGCCAAGCGATTTGGAGTTTAGGTCAACAAGGAGACTCTCGTGCTATTCAACCGTTGGTAGATTTAATGATTGATGCAGATTCACAACAGCGTAGTCTCATTTTGGCTGCGTTAGCAGAAATTGGCATCAGCACACTTAAACCGATGAATAGCGCTTTGGCAATCTCTCTACAAGATCAAAGCCCCCAAGTACGGCAAAATGCTATTCGTGACCTCACTCGTGTTTATGACATGATGGCTCAAATTAGTCAAATTTTATGTCATGCAGTACAAGATTGTGATCCCGAAGTCCAAGCAACAGCCCGGTATGCTCTTATACAGATGAATCGAATTCGGGGTTTGCCTGCTGGTGACACAATACCGGATAATTCGTCCGCAGCAAACTAAAGAAAATTAAATTGTTTGTAGTAATTAGCTCTTGACTTTTGAAACTAAAAAGTTTCTTTTTGTTCATAATTTAGATGATAGGCGATCGCACTCTCAATTCACTTAGCCACAGGAGAAATTCCGGAAAAATTGATAGATTATTTGTAGTTAGTGCGTAATTCCACCCACTAACAATGCACGAACCAGAAAATGAGTAGCAACACTCTGGTTAAAAGGATCTTAGTTCTAGCAGCGAACCCGAAACAAACATCACGCCTACGTTTGGATGAGGAAGTACGCGATATTAAAGAAGGATTACAGCGATCGCACAAACGTGACAAATTTATTTTGCAACAGGAGTGGGCAGTACGTCCACGAGATATTCGTCGAGCAATTTTAGATTTTCGACCTCATATTATCCATTTTTCTGGACATGGTTTAAAAGAGGTGGGATTAGCATTTGAAAATGAAACTGGCCAAATACAGCTAGTTACAGGAGAAGCACTGGCTGGACTATTCGGACAATTTCCTAAACAAGTGGAATGTGTACTACTAAATGCTTGCTATAGCGAAAATCAAGCTGAGGCGATCGCTAAACATATAAATTATGTAATTGGTATGAATGCTCCGATTGGCGATCAAGCAGCAGTTGAATTTGCTGTGGGATTTTATGACGCGCTAGCAGCTTACGATCCGCAATATGATTCTGGAACACCTGTTGATTTTGCTTTTAATATTGCTCGTAATGCCATTCAGCTTGCAGGGGTATCCGGCGATTCTATTCCTGTGATCAAAAATAATTCTGTGATCAAAAATAATATTAATTTATGTGAGGTTGATAAGCCAACAGTTAATGAACCTCGCATCTATCCTAACTTTATCCCAATTTTAAGAAAACCCATATTTCTTATTGGAGCAACTCTTCTTGCTGTCGTTCTGGCTTCACCTTTTTTGGGGAAGTTCAATCATCCTTCGGTTCCTTCACAACTTAATCCAGCAAAATCATCTACAACAACTGTTAGTTCCACTATGTATCCTACAGCCCAATTGAGCGCTCAGGATTTTTACAATATGGGACGAGAAAAGTCTAATAATAAACAGTATAAGGAAGCAGTTGCAGATTTTACTGCGGCGATCAATATTAATCCAAAATACGCAGATGCTTACTACAAAAGAGGTAATGCCTATTCTGACCTTGGGGATAACAAGGCGGCCATAGCTGATTATACTGAAGCAATTCGTATCAATCCCATAAGTCCAAACTGTGCTTGTACTTATAAACAAAGGGGATATGCCTATTCTGATCTTGGATATTACCACGAAGCAGTTGAGGATTTCACTCAAGCGATTCGGCTCGAACCTGACGAACCCAGTCATTATAGATGGCGAGGTTATGCTTACTCTAAGTTAGGAAGCAAGCAGGAAACTATTGAGAATTATCATAAAGCTGCTGAACTTTATCAGAAACAAGGTAAGAACAAGTCTTACCAAGAAATGTTGAACAAACTAAAAAAACTCCAGCAATAGCAAGATTTCTATAATGACGAAAAATCCAAGGGAGCATCCTAAATGTTTAAAATTTAAATCTGTTTCTAATAACGTGAAGGCAGAAACTGCTACAGACTGCGCGAAACACGCAAACGTGAAGGCGGAAGTTGCTACAGGGAAGGCAGAAGCTGCTACAGGCTGCGCGAAACACGCAAACGTGAAGGCGGAAGTTGCTACAGGGAAGGCAGAAGCTGCTACAGGCTGCGCGAAACACGCAAACGTGAAGGCGGAAGTTGCTACAGGGAAAGCAGAAGTTGCTGCAAGGAAGGCGGAAGTTGTTACAGGGAAGACATAAGCTGCTACAGGGAAGGCAAAGAAAGGTTGTTTTCTCCTGCTTTGACCAAACAAGGCAAAAGTAAAAAGTTAAAAGGCAAAAGAAGAACAAGAAAAAATGGTTAAAGCACCATTATTTATTTCAAGCGGAAAGTGCCACGAGAAATTATATGTCCTTATTAAATCCCCTAAATTTATTTATGGGGATTATCTTTTTACCTTGATAGCTTTACTCCAAACTCTGCAATCCGATCGCAATCTTACTGTGCTTCTCAATTTGACTCATTACTTGTTTTGCACGTTGAATTACCACCCCAGGTAAACCCGCCAATCTTCCCGCTTCAATACCGTAGGACTTATCCGCACCCCCCGGTTGAACCTGATGCAAAAAGATAATTTGGTCTGGTAACTCCTTCACTGTCACTTGATAATTAGCTACATTTGGTAAAATACTTGATAATTCATTCAACTCATGATAGTGCGTCGCAAAAATCGTCCGCGCCTCAATCTCAGCCGCTAAATATTCCGCTACAGCCCAAGCAATCGAAAGCCCGTCAAAAGTAGCCGTCCCTCGCCCTATCTCATCTAGCAACACCAGCGATCGCGACGTAGCATGATTGAGAATATTTGCCGTCTCATTCATCTCCACCATAAATGTAGATTGACCCGTCGCCAAATCATCCACCGCACCCACACGAGTAAAAATGCGATCGCACACACTCAACTTCGCATACCTAGCAGGGACAAAACTGCCAATTTGTGCCATCAACTGAATTAACCCCACCTGTCTTAAGTAACAACTCTTACCACTTGCATTTGGTCCGGTAAGAATAATCAAATCTGGATTGTCCTTTGTCCTTTGTTCTTGGTCATTTGTTATTGGTTCTTGGTCAGTTGCTAATGACAAATAACTAGTGACTAATGACTCTCCTCCCAAGCTCGTCGAATTCGGCACAAAAAACCCCGCCGGTAAAGACTGTTCCACCACCGGATGACGCCCATCGACAACATAAATTTCTCGTCCCTCCACCATCTGAGGACGACAGTAACCTTGATATACAGACAACTCCGCCAAACCGCATAATACATCCACCGCCGCCACAGCCCGCGAAAGATTACGAATCACCTCCGCTTGCGCTGCAACTTCCTCCCGTAACGCCACAAAAATTTCATACTCCGTCTGGTTCAAATCATCCCGCGCCGTCAAAATCCGCGCTTCCCGTTCCTTCAACTCTGGGGTAATGTAGCGTTCTTCATTTGTCAAAGTCTGCTTACGTATATAATTTGACGGTACTTGGTCAGCCTTAGCACGGGAAATACTGATGTAATAACCAAAAGTTTTATTAAATCCAACCTTCAGTGTCTGAATACCCGTCCTCGCTCGTTCATCAACTTCTAAATTTGCAATCCATTTTTGGTCTTCTTCTACCAAACCTCGTCTTTCATCCAAGTGGGGATTAACTCCCTGACGAATCAATCCACCTTCTTTAATATGTATCGGTGGTGACTCCACAATATAACTACGGATTTTTTGCCCTAACTCCTCCAAACCAGGGGGAAGTTTCTGCAAGGCTTTCAAAAACAGAGACGAAGCATCCATCACTAACAGCGCTAATTCCGGCAACTTTGACACAGAATCAGCCAAAGCCACCAAATCTTTGGCATTTGCAGTACCAGAACCAGCCCTTCCTGTCAAACGTTCCAAATCATAAATTTGCCGTAACAACTGCCGTAAATCTTGGCGTAGGGGTGTATTTTCTACCAATTCTTGAATTGTATCTTGCCGCGCTTGGATACCTTTGATATCAACTAGCGGTTGTAATAGCCAACGTCGTAAAGCCCTACTACCCATCGCCGTAGAAGTTCTATCCAAAGACCAAAGTAAAGAACCGTGAAAACTGCCATCGCGGACAGTTTGCGTAATTTCCAGGTTACGCCGAGTTTGATGGTCTACAATCAAAAAATCAGTAAGTGTGTAAGTTCTTAGTGTTTGCAGGGGTACAGAACTTTCTTTTTGTGTATCTTCCAAGTATTCTAAAAGACCACCAGCCGCCCGGACTGCGAGGGGGAGATGTTCACAACCCAAACCTTCGAGCGATCGCACTTTAAATTTCTGCAATAATCTAGATCTCGCTTCGCCTGCTGAAAAAGGTCGTTGCGATCGCAGTGCATAACAAAACGTCGGTGGTAAACATTCTGGTAAATGGTCAGACTTTTCTCCCGGTCGGAGTAAACTTCCTAAATCAGGTGCATTCGTAGGAACTAATACTTCCGCAGGCTGCAAGCGCATTAATTCTTGGGTCAAATGTTCACTAATGCTACCTTGGGTAGTTAAGAATTCCCCTGTAGAAATATCTGCATAAGCCAAACCCCAATGTTCTCCAGCAATTACCACAGCTGCCAGGTAATTATTGCGACTGGCTTTGAGCATTCCTTCTTCTAACAAAGTCCCAGGAGTGAGAATCCGCGTTACTTCTCGCCGTACCAATCTACCAACAGCTTCTGAAGCATCTTCGACTTGGTCACAAATTACGACTGCATACCCTTTTTCTACCAACAGAGTAGCGTGGCGTTCCCAAGCGTGGTGCGGGACACCACTCATTGATACCCTCCCCACTTCTCCTACTGGTTTACTGGTGAGATAAAGTTCTAATTCCTGCGCCAGAATCACAGCATCTTCAAAATAGCACTCAAAAAAGTCTCCCACTCGATACAGCAACACCGCATGGGGATACTTCTCCTTCGTTTCGACATAATGCTGAAACATTTGAGTCAGCTTGCTGCGATCCACAAGTCGATGGTCAGTAATAAATGTGTTCGCATTGTTGCTGGCGTTTGGCTGGGATGCAGAGTAAGAAGCGGTCATGGATGTTTAGGGTACACATTTTTAACATGCCAATTACCGATGATAGCGCGTCATCAGGACTACCAAGAAATTGCTCAAGGTTTATTTATTTTTTCTTCATTAAAGGATTGGGGAAGTTAACGCTAAAAACCGATAGGCTTTCTGCTTCTGTTACTGTGAAATAAATAATCTGAGTTTTAAAGACGAAATTTTAATGACGTCAGTAGATTTTCCCAAACACAAAAAAGCCAAAGCCCTTAAACCCGGTAGCCGTCGCCCCGCCAAGGAACTGTGCAGTGAATGTGGACTGTGCGACACATACTATGTTCACTATGTCAAGGAAGCTTGTGCTTTTATTAATCAGCAAATAGATGAACTCGAAGCACAGACACACAAGCGTTCTCGCAATTTAGACAACTCTGATGAACTCTATTTTGGTGTTCATCAAGACATGATGGCAGCGCGGAAACAACAGCCTATTCCTGGCGCTCAATGGACAGGAATTGTAAGTACGATCGCCATTGAAATGCTGAATCGGGGCATGGTCGAAGGCGTGGTCTGTGTGCAGAATACCAAAGAAGACCGCTTTGGACCAATGCCTGTAATTGCCCGAACTCCAGAAGAAATACTAGCAGCGCGGGTAAATAAACCTACTCTTTCACCAAATCTCTCGGTGTTGGAACAAGTAGAAAAATCAGGGATGAAGCGGCTGTTGGTGATTGGTGTTGGTTGCCAAATCCAAGCTTTGCGGGCGGTTGAAAAGAAATTGGGTCTAGAAAAATTGTACGTATTGGGTACACCGTGTGTAGATAATGTGACTCGTGCCGGACTACAAAAATTCTTAGAAACCACAAGTAGATCGCCCGATACAGTAGTGCATTACGAGTTTATGCAAGATTTTCGAGTTCACTTTAAGCACGAAGATGGATCAACTGAAACTGTACCCTTCTTTGGCTTAAAAACAAATCAACTCAAGGATGTGTTTGCCTCTTCCTGTATGAGTTGCTTTGACTACGTAAATTCCCTCGCTGATTTAGTAGTTGGGTATATGGGCGCACCATTTGGTTGGCAATGGATTGTAGTCAGAAATGAACGCGGTAAGGAAATGCTGGAATTGGTAAAAGATCAACTAGAAACTCAGCCTGTTATGTCCCAGGGCGATCGCACAGCTGCGGTGCAACAAAGTATACCAGCTTATGATAAAGCTGTAACTTTACCAATGTGGGCAGCAAAACTTATGGGAGTAGTAATTGAAAAAATCGGCCCCAAAGGTTTAGAATATGCCCGTTTCTCGATAGATTCCCACTTTACCCGCAATTATCTTTATGTAAAACGGAATCACCCAGGAAAATTAGCAGCACACGTTCCAGAGTTCGCCAAGCGCATTGTGGGACGCTACAAATTGCCCGAATAATAGATAAGTTGAAACTGTATCCCGCCTAGAACTAAAGTTCCAGGCTCATAGCGCAAGTCCTCTGAAGAGGACTTGCGCTATGAGACTCGGAATTTATTCCGAGGCGGTACAGATGCGCTCTACTTTTTGATTAAGCTAAAACTTATGTTTACTCATACCGACTCATGTAATGCCTTGATTGTAGGTGCTGGTCAAGGAATCGGTTTAGGATTTGTGAAAAAATTACTGCAATTGCAGGGTATTAATAAGGTTTATGCAACTTATCGGCAAAAAGAATCGGCTGCTGAATTAATCACGTTATCAGATGTATATCCTCAGAGATTAACTTGTTTGGCGATGGATATTACAGATGAGGCGCAAATTGCCGAAGGTGTACAATTCCTGCGTGGGGAGATAGATAAACTACATTTGGTTGTTAACTGTGTTGGGATTCTGCATCAAGGAACACTGCAACCAGAAAAAAGCTTGAAGCAAATTAACTCAGAAAATTTGCTGCACTATTTTCAAGTTAACAGTATTGGTGCGGTGTTGCTTGCCAAGCATTTGTTACCTTTGTTTCGTCATAGCGATCGCAGTATTTTTGCTAGTATTTCTGCCAAAGTTGGAAGTATTGGAGACAATCAACTCGGCGGGTGGTACGGCTATCGCGCTTCTAAAGCTGCGCTGAATATGTTGATGCGAAACGTCGCAATAGAATATGGCAGAACTAGCCCAAAAACCATAGTTGTAACATTGCACCCCGGTACAACTAATACCCGTCTTTCTAAACCTTTTCAAAAGAATGTACCACCAGAAAAACTATTTTCGGTAGAACATACTGTTAACCAATTGCTTGCTGTGATAGAAAAGCTACAAACTGAGGATAGCGGCCAGTTTTTTTCGTGGGATGGTAGTCGTTTACCCTGGTGAGGATTGGGGAAAAATCAGTTATCAGTTATCAAATTAGACTGTTAACTGATTCATGCTCAATGCCCATTGACTAAGCAATCTGCTGTAAATCTCTCTAGAGATAATTCTTTTTGCAAACGATAACCTTTAAGATGATTTTATCTTTACAATCAGTACAATCAGTAAAAAAATAGCTTATTGATACAAGTCACGAAACATAAACACAATTTAAACCCTTACTAATTACTAATGATTAATGACTAATGACTAATCAAGTAAAAATATCAAATAATTTTACAAATGTTTTGGCAGAGAGTACCAAAGAAGAAGAACTTATGCAAGAAGTTTTTCTGATTCTGGAATATTTAACTACTAAAGAAGAAGCTACCGTAAAGCTGATATTTGATCGTCTTTATGATGTAGGTTCTTTTCACCTGATAAATAAAAAGTTTCGCTCTCGACCTGTCAAGAAAGTATTAAAATTTATCGCTAGGATGTCCAAGCCAGCATTTAGAATATTTGCTTGGCATTGGGTGAAAAAAAATTGTCCGCAATTGATTACTAATTGGCTACACCAACAGGTTACTTTTAGAAATCAATTTGTACAAAACACCGCAACAATTATTGAGCAAAAACTCCCTCCAGTTAGTTCTGTTTCAGAATTGGATGAGCAGAGTCGAGAAGTTAAATTTTTGCGTTCTCAGGTCAAATTGTTAACCCGGACTTTAATTGGGTTAATTGCTGTGTTTTTAGGTAGTTTAGTGTGGCTGAGTAATTACTTCACACCAGGGCGATCGCCATTACAAAACGTTGAACAATTACCGAACAAGTTAAAAGTTAAAAGTTAAAAGGCACTCATAAAGAAGAAATAAAAAAGGGTTTAAAGCCCCTAAATTTATTTATGAAAAAAAAGTAAAAATACTTTTTGAGAGACGCGCAGCGCGATAAAAAACGCGTCCGTTTTAAATCCCCTTAATTTATTTATGGGGATTTACTTTTTACTTTTATCTTTTTACTTTTTAAAGCCAATTACCATAAAAGAGGCTAACATTGCTACACAATAATAAAAAGGTCTTATTCTGTCAATGATCAACACGCCCATAACCTACCTATTCCGTTGCATTAGTAAGGGCTGGCTGTGGGTCTGACGATAATTTCGCTAACATCTACATCGTCAGGTTGCTCGATCGCAAATGCAATTGATCGAGCGATCGCTTCAGCAGGAATAGCTATCTTTCTGAACTCTTGCATTCCTTGTTTAGCGTTTTCATCACTGATGCTTTCAGCCAACTCAGATTCCGTGACTCCCGGAGAAATCACAGTCACTCGAATGTCACCTCCAACCTCTTGTCTCAAGCCTTCTGAGATCGCTCTAACAGCGAATTTGGTGGCACAGTAAACCGCCGCAGTTGGAGACACCGTGTGTCCACCAATCGAGGAAATATTAATAATTTGACCTGTTTTTTGTGCTTTCATGATGGGGAGTGCTGCTGCGATGCCATAGAGGACACCTTTGATATTGACATCGATCATTTGCTCCCACTCTTCAACTTTCAGTTGTTCGAGTGCTGATAGCGGCATGATACCAGCATTGTTAATAAGCACATCTACGCGACCAAACTTGCTCTGGGCAAATTGAATGAGCGCTTCGAGATGACTCCGTTGTGTCACATCAACAGCCTGGTATTCGGCTGTCCCACCTGTAGTGCGAATGTCGTTGACAATTGCTTCAAGGCGATCAGTGCGGCGTGATCCCAAAACCACTCGTGCGCCTTGATTCGCAAGCATACGGGCTGTAGCTTCACCAATCCCACTGCTGGCTCCCGTAATAACAATGATTTTTCCGTTTACGTTTGACATTAAGATTTCGTGTATAAATGGACAACGTTAAGAAAAAGTTAGACGACGTGCAGAACCATCATCTGCAAATTCTTGCTCTGCTTTACCTACAACTTCAACAATGACATTACGTGGGTGAGGAGTCCATTGTCCTTGTCTAGCTTGAATTTCTACTACTGTTTGTGTGTCTTCGACATACACCTGATAGGTTGTAGTTGAACAAGCACCATCACGATATGCGAAAGAATGTCCGTCGTCTTCATACAGCGTCCACTCGCCTGTACCTGGGGTAACTCGCAACCGGAGTTGATTGAGGGGTGACTCGCCTACATATTGCATTACCGGGCCAAGGGGAATTATTGAGCCAGCACGGATGTACATAGGCATTTTTTCGATTGGTGCATCAGCAAGAATATAGGTTGAGCCTGCGTAAGCTTCCCCTGTCCACCAGTCGTACCAAGTTCCTGCTGGTAGGTAAACCAGGCGTTTTTCTACCCCTGGTCGGTAGACGGGTGCTGCCATCAGGGATGAACCTAAAAGTACTTGGTCGTATAATTCGTAGGTTTTCGGATCGTCAAAATAATGATATAGCAGAGGTCGCAGAACAGGCGCACCTGTGGTCGCTGCTTCCCAGAACAAAGTGTATATATAAGGTAGTAATCTGTAACGCAATTCAATATATTGACGACAGATTTCTTCTACTTGCGCGCCAAATTCCCAGGGTTCATGGCGCTTAGTGTTAATCATTGAGTGAGCGCGCATAAACGGATACAAGATTCCTGCTTGCATCCATCGCAAAAACAATTCTGGCGTGGCATCGCCCGCAAATCCCCCAATGTCAGCCCCGACAAATGCTACACCAGATAAGCCCAAATTACAGAGCATCGGTAGGGACATTTCCAAATATTCCCAGAGTGAGTGATTATCTCCTGTCCATACCGCCGACCATTTTTGTACACCTGCGTAACCAGAACGGGTTAAGACAAAAGTACGCGATCGCTCTCTCAATTTTTCCACTGCTTCTCGACACGCACGAGCCATCATTAAGCCGTACAAGTTATGAGTTTCTGTGTAAGTGGCGCGTTCGCGTAGCGGCTCCTTTGGAGCATCGCTTGGTGAACCACTCGGTGCATCCATCGGGAAAAATATTTTTTGTCCCCCCTCATCTCCAAAGGGGCGATCGTTCATAGCTGGTTCATTCATATCATTCCAAATTCCAGCCACGCCAATATCAGTTAAGTTACGGTGCAAATCTCCCCACCACTGACGCACCTCTGGACGCAAAAAGTCTGGGAAAACAGCCCGACCCGGCCAAACGTAACCGTGAAAGACTTTACCGTCAGCCCTGCGAATAAAGTAATCCTTTTCTAGCCCTTGATCATAGACGGCGTAATCTGCTTGTGGCTCAAATTTCACTCCCGGATCAATAATAGTAACTACTTTGACGCCATCTTCAGCTAACTCACTGAGTAATTTCTTCGGGTCTGGAAATCGTCTGGGATTCCACGTAAATACTCGGTAGCCAAACATGTAGTCAATATCTAAATGAATAACATCGCAAGGAATCCGACGCTGACGCAATTGCTGTACTAATTGGCGAACTTCTGTTTCTGAGTCGTAACTCCAACGACATTGATGATAACCGAGCGCCCATTGTGGCGGTAGTTGCATTCGCCCTGTTAATTGAGTGTAAGTATCAACGATTTCTGCGGGATCGGGACTGTAAATAATGTAATAGTCCAGTTCTCCACCCAGGGTTTCTAAGCGCAAAATATCCGGTTGGTCAACACCAACATCAAAGCGACTCCAAAAAGTCGTGTTAAAAAACAAACCATAGCCTATCTCCGGACGCAACGCCATAAAAAACGGAATGGCTTGGTACATTGCATCGGTTTGGACATTATAATCTAAGCTATCGGTTGCCCAATTGGTGAGACGCTTACCTTTTTGATTGAATAATCCTGTACGTTCCCCAAAACCATAATAATTTTCTTCTGCTTCAATCTTTTTCCAGCAAGCAACTTGAGACTTACCTGTTCCCATTTGTCGCCAACCGATCCCTAAGCCTATATCTTGGCCAAAAGGACGACCTGCTTTGTCAAAAAACTGGACTCGACAAGGATGACGCTGGACGGATAAGCGAATTTTTTCAGTTTCTATAATTACCTCTTCGGCTGTTTCTTGGATATCAAAAGATACAACAGCCCATTCCTCATCTTTGGGTACTACAGCCCAAGAACGCCTCGGTCTAAATTCTCCTGTGGGTGAAAAGCGTACACGAATGAGGTTAGAAGCAACTATATAGAGAGACAGGCGACCAATACCACAGTCAAAATCTATACTTTGCTGCTGATGTTGGATATTTTCAACAGATGCGATCGCATTCCATGCAGGTTCACGGGTGGGTAATTCTCCGGCAAATTCTGGCATATTTATTAGCTGTAGATGCGGACGAGGTAATTATCGACGTTAATCACAATTTAATTACCGTAGATAAAACTAGCTCAACTTTTATCCACCCACGGGAAGTATTTTTATACTTCCCTTCTATTTTCCCACTTCTTCTAATGTCCTTCTTCTAGAACATCCTCAAGCAAAGAGGCTAATTCTTGATTTAATCTACCCGATCGCACAAACTCCGCGTAGGTATCTGCTTCTACAGCTAGTAACTCCATTCGGAATTGTTCAGCAGTGAAGTCTCGCAGATTGGGATACTCATTGTGTAATTTATCAATTTTTTCCTCTAAACGCTGAAGTTCGCCTTTGATTAAAGTTTCCTGATAGCGGTAAAATTCCGGCTCAAGTCCTGGACGTTCTTCTACTTGTCTCAAGTATTCTAATACACGTTTGATCGCACTCTGACGAGCAATGAATTCTAAATATTCCTGTCGCAAAGGCTGATCGCCCAGGAGTTTGAGTTTTTCTAGCAAAGGCTTAGTAGTTAATCCCTGGACTAACAAAGTAAATAAAACTACTCCAAATACGGTGTTAATCAAGTCTTCTCGTTCCGCCAGCATATTCGGTACACTCAACGCCAAAGCAATCGAGACAGAACCGCGTAGACCTCCCCACCAGAGTACAGTTTGTTCTGGTAAGGGAATATTGGAATTAGCAAGACGATTACTAACGAAACCTAAACCGTAAACTGCGATCGCTCTTGCTAAAACCATTCCGGCGATCGTCACACCAATCATTGTCAGATTTTCTGCTAAGTCGGCAAATTGGACTTGATCTCCAATCAACAGAAACACAATAGAATTGACAAAAAAAGCTAAAAAATCCCAAAATTCACTGACAATCACCCGTGTTCGTGGGTTCATACCAATGCGGGAACCAAAGTTACCCAAAATTAAGCCAATGGTGACAACTGCAATTACACCCGATCCGCCTAATTCTTCGGCAATAATGTAAGTTCCGTAAGCAGAGACAAGAGTTAAAGACTGTTCTACGAGTGGTAAATCAAATCTTTGGGTGAGATAGGAAATCCCAAAACCAATCAAACCACCCACAGCTAAACCAATCCCAACAACACTTAATAGTTGCACCACCAAAGGCTGAATTCTCAGTTCTACTGTTCCCAAAGGTAATGCAACTAAAAAGCTAAAGGCAACAACTGCCATACCATCATTAAATAAGCTTTCGCCTTCCATCAACGTTGTCAGGCGTTTATCTACTCCTAATTCTCTAAACAAAGCTGTAACCGAAACAGGATCGGTAGCAGATAAACTTGCTCCCACTAACAATGCTGTTGTTAACGGGATTCCTGCTAAGAGATTCAAACCCAGCGTTACACCTGCAATAGAAATCAGTACTCCTATGACTGCATAGAGACAGATAGGAATGAAGTCTCGCTTTAAGTTAGACCATTTCAAGTTCCAAGCGGCTTCAAATAATAAAGGTGGCAGAAAAATTGCCAAAATTAAGTCTGGAGACAGATTGACTAATCTCACATCCACCAGTGCTAATCCCAATCCAGCAATTACCAAAAGTAATGTGTAGGGAATATGGCGAAACCAGCTAAAAACTTGCGGTAAAGTCGCCACAGTTAAAGAAACCGACAGTACTAAAAGAAATTGCTTTAAATTGTGTTCTATACCGACTCCACCGACAGCAGATTCTATTGTCATAATGCTATTTCTATTCAGGTTGACATTTTTCCTCACCATAAACAATAGACTGCTTATGTGAGTTTTGGTAACGATCAAGACGGTTCAGTGAAAGCCAAAACCAGGTAAACTGACGGTTGTTCCCTGAATGTACTGATATCTAATGAATACTGACAATATCCATGATCTGACGATCGCCTTAGTAACTGGTGCAAACAAAGGATTAGGGTTTGAAATCAGTCGTCAACTTGCCCAAAAAGGAATTCTGGTTTTGCTAGCAGCCCGCGATCCCCAAAAGGGAACCGAAGCTGCGGATAAACTACAATCAGAAGGACTTGATGTTGAGTTTATCAAGCTTGATGTTAGCAACTCTGCAAGCATCACAACCGCAGATCAACAAATTCGCGATCGCTTCGGGAAGCTGGACATTTTGGCGAAGGCTACGAGTCGAAAATCTTCAAGCTGAACCAATATCCCGCCTGGAACTAAAGTTCCAGGCTAATAGCTTAAGTCCACTCAAGTGGACTAAATCGAATTTCTCTATGAGTCCTATGAAGAGGACTTTCGCTATTAGACTCGGAATTTATTCCGAGGCGGGATAAATACACTGCACCAAGATTTGTGTGTACACCGTAGTGCGAAAGGGAGGGGTAAATTCTGACAAACGTAGGTTTTTAATAAAGCAATGAGTGGTGACTGTAAAACTAACGGAATAATCATCGTTTCATAAATTCTTACACCCCTACACCCTTATACCCCTACACCCTAAAACCAGTATTTTCTGGGCAAAGTGTAAAAAACCTACACCCGTCAGAGGGGTAAATTCGGGAGCAACTTCACTAAGAAAAATACATTATTCTCTACCACACAGGTGAACATTTTGACAATAAAGATGTTAAAGTAACACCCTATATAACGTCTATATATCTTTAACTGCTCCGAAAAATTATTTTTCCTTCCCTAAACTTTTGTTCCAAATATGAAAAAATTTAAATCGCTCAAATGGTTCCCTCACCCAAATGCATGGCTGAACGCCTTGATATTATCGGTAGTGATGACTGGGTTTGTCACTATGATCAAGCGCGATCAGGACTTATGGTTCAACTTAGCTAAATGGTCACAAAGACCTGAGTCAGCAACACTGTTGACGATCTTTACACTGATATTACCCATCCCAGCGATCGCTTTTCTACATCACTTTTTTTTCAGTCGCTTTCTTCCCAGCATCCCAGGAGAAAAAGCCAATATAATTCAAGGATTTTTCCCTGGATTAGTCAGTTGGAGAGAAAGTTTATATAGCTGGTTGGTACTTATTTTATCGACACTGACAGCTATTGTAATTTGTACTCCTCTTTTGCCTTTATTTCAGTTGAACTATAGTCAAGTTATTGCTGAATCCGGTCAGCATTACAGCAAAATCAAAGCTGTTTTCGCGATTATTTGGATGATTAGTGCTGCTGCTTTTTATCAGGTCGAGTATTTATTTAAGTGTCGTTTGGTTTTTGGTAACAGTGTTAGTGTGGAAACTGAAAACTTAAATGTCTCGGTTGCGGATACAGTTCCAAGTAATAGTCCGCAATCACAAGTTGATGTTACTGAAATACCCAAAACTGAAGAAGTTGTAAAAAAGAAATCGGGTTTCTTCAGTCTTAATAAAAAATATAGTAAAACATCAAGACAAATATTCACATTTGTTTTGATACCCTTGGTGGGTTTATGGTTATACTCATTTGCTAAATTGCCAGAATTTAGACAAAGCGTAAACGCAAATATATCTGTTCAAAATCCATCAAAACTCACTGCTAATGAAGCCCAACCGAAAGATAATTATCTCAAAGCAGTTAACCAAGCTAAACGTACAGCGAAGCTGGCAAAATTAGCACAATCTGAAGACGAGTGGCGGATAGTTGTGGAAAATTGGAACGAAGCGATCGCTATTTTGAAGACGGTACCATACACCAGTTCTAATTATGGGATTGCTCAACAAAAAATTATACAATATCAAATTCATCGAGATTTTGCTCAACAATATGCCATTGGCAGCAATTAAAATTTTATAAGGTTTATAAGCAGCTAAAAAGCAAATTCATATAGCATTCCCAAATCATTCATAAACAATTAAGATCCCCGACTTCGCATGAGTTGTTGGGGATTTTATCTATCAATTTTTACAATTCATTTAGAGGATGTTTGAAAAGTCCTCTTGTCGGTAGCAAAGTGAAATGGTATAAAATCAAAAAACAAAATAAAAAAATTCCCCTAGAAGCGCTAATTGAATAAGCGTGTAAAATTTATCATGAATTTAATTTATTTTCTGCTGCGTTCTTCTTGGGGTATGGTGGCGATCGCGATCGCGACTGGATTCCTCAGTGGTGGTAGCAGTGCTGGTCTTATTGCCTTAATTAGTCATACTGCGAGTCGTAACCTCAGTTCGTCTTTTATAAGTATAATCTGGGCTTTTATCGGACTGGCTGTAGTTGCACTTGTTACCAGCATCGTCTCTCAAGTGATGTTGATTCGCCTATCTCAAAATGCAGTTTTGCAGTTACGGATGCGCTTGAGTCGTCAAATTCTCTCTTCTGAGTTGAGTCATTTAGAACGGCTAGGAAGCCCCCGACTACTAGCAACCCTGACTGAGGACGTGCAGGCGGTTGCTGATGGCGTCTATCAAATGCCTTTCCTATTTATGAATCTGGCGATCATCTTAGGTTGTGTAGTTTACATCACCTGGTTATCCTGGATAGTACTTGTAATGGTTGCAGGACTTGCAGTAGTGGCAATTGCCAGTTGTCAGTGGCTACTAAATAGGGGAGAAAAACTGCTAGCCCTCGCGCGTGATGATCAAGATGTACTGTTTAAAGATTTCCGTACTATCACTGAAGGAATTAAGGAACTAAAACTACACTATAAGCGGCGGCAAGTCTTCCTAGATAAAAAACTCAAATCCACTGCAACTACTTACCGTCTTCACAATGTTGGTGGTCTGACATTTTTTGCCATCACTACTAGCTGGGGTCAACTTGTCTTCTTTTTTGCTATGGGTTTTGTGATCTTTGCCTTGCCTAATATACTTACTCTTAACCCCCAAACTCTTTCTGGCTACATCTTGACCCTCACCTATTTGATGCTGCCAATGGACAATATTATTAGTAAATTGCCTGAATTAAGCAAAGCCAGCATTGCATTACAAAAAATAGAATCTTTAGGGTTATCTCTTGCTAGTCGAGCCGAAACTTCAACAGCACCAGCCATTGTCAAGACTTCCTGGCACAGCTTACAACTCAAGCATGTAACTCATACTTACCACACAGCAGAAGAAGATAATAGCTTTATTTTAGGCCCAATCGATTTGACACTTTATCCTAAAGAACTTGTATTTATAGTCGGGGGAAACGGTAGCGGTAAATCGACTTTAGCTAAACTCATTACTGGACTTTATATACCTGAAACTGGAGAAATCAGACTCGATGGAGAGTTAATTAGTGAACAAAATCGCGAATGGTATCGTCAGTTTTTTTCTGTAGTGTTCGCTGATTTTTATTTATTTGATGAACTGTGGGGATTAGAAAATTCCGATTTAGATTATAAAGTTCAAGATTACCTCAAGCTTTTACAGTTAGAGCATAAAGTTAAAGTTAAAAATGGAAAACTTTCCACCACTTCTCTCTCACAAGGACAGCGTAAAAGATTAGCCTTGCTGACAGCATATATAGAAAACAGACCAATTTATTTATTTGACGAATGGGCAGCCGACCAAGACCCAGCATTCAAAGAAATATTTTACACAGAACTGCTACCAAAACTCAGAGAACAAGGCAAAACAGTTCTAGTAATTAGCCACGATGATCGCTATTTTCATTTAGCAGATCGAATCATCAAACTTGAATACGGTCAAATAGAATTTGATAAAAATCACTCACATTATTAAGAAAAGGGGAGCGGGAATTAGGGATCAGGGATTGGGGACTAGGGAAGGGGGAAAATAAGTAATCATCAATGACCAAACAAGGCAAAAGTAAAAAGTTAAAAGGCAAAAGTAAAAGAATTAAATCGGTCTCAAGAAAGCGAATTTGTTCATGGAAAAGAAGATAAAAATTTGTTACTCTACCCTTCGGGAACGCTAGGAGCTAACGAGAAGGCTTCGCCTACGAGACGCATAGCGCAAGAAACAATGCGTCCTTGTTAAATACCCTTTCTTTAGATATGGGGATTCTCTTTTTACTTTTTACTTTTTACAAATCACGACCTCAACTAATTACCTAAATTTGTACCGACTTATTTATGACAGAAATCCTATTACCTTTAGTACTTCTATCTTTATTAATTTGGATCGGATTGTTAACCTTGTGGGGGCAATTTTGGCGTACAGATCAGCAATTAAATGTCACAGAAACTCAGTTAGAAAAATTACCATCGGTTTGTGCAGTTATCCCAGCGCGTAACGAGGCTGATTTGTTGCCAAAAACATTGCGATCGCTCCTTTGTCAAAACTACCCTGGCTCATTTAATATCTTTTTGGTAGATGACCAAAGTACAGACGGAACTGCTGAAGTTGCTCAACAAACTGCCCAAGCTTTAAACAAAAATCAACAATTACACGTTATTACTGCCGAACCATTATCTCCTGGTTGGAGTGGTAAACTTTGGGCAATGGAACAAGGTATTAACAAAGCGATCGCAACACTCGAACCAGATTACTTGCTGCTAACTGATGCAGATATTGAACATGACGTAGCCAATCTTCACCAACTAATTACCAAAGCTGAACAGGAAGATTTAGAACTTGTTTCCCTGATGGTACAACTCAGATGTGAAAACTTTTGGGAAAAACTTATGATTCCGGCTTTTGTGTTTTTCTTTCAAAAACTTTACCCCTTTAGCTGGGTAAATAATCCTAAAAAAACAACAGCTGCTGCTGCGGGAGGTTGTATCCTCGTACGCAAAGCAACACTCAAACGCATCGGTGGTATGCAAGTAATTCGCCAAGCATTAATTGACGATTGCGCTCTTGCTCATGCCGTCAAATCAGGCTTTACCCAATCTCAGGATAGTGGCGATCGCACAAAATCACAACAAAACACAATTTCTTCCTCACACTCCTCCTCAAAAATCTGGCTAGGACTAAGTTCTTCAACTCACAGTCTACGTCCCTATTTATCACTGTCTCCAATTTGGGATATGGTTGCTCGTACAGCCTTTACTCAACTCAACTACTCGCCATTGTTGTTAATTGGAACCCTATTTGCAATGATCTTGGTTTACATAATTCCACCTTTGGGTTTCATTATCGGTGCTTTGACAGGAAATTGGTTAGTTGCACTCACAGGTTTATCAGCATGGTTGCTAATGAGTTTGGCTTATTTACCAATGATTCGTTTTTATAGATGTCCTGTTTGGTTAACTTTTTGTTTACCGATCATTGCCTTTCTCTATAATTTAATGACTATAGACTCAGCACTGCGTTATTGGCAAGGAAGAGGCGGCGCTTGGAAAGGAAGGGTTTATAAAGTGTGACGTGTCCCCCTTCCCTTCGGTGTCTTTGCGTCCCTACTGATACCCTGCTGCTTGCAAATAAAACAGCCTCGCGTACCTCCCCCCATTCTGCAATAACTCATCATGATTTCCCTCTTCTACCACTTCCCCAGCTTCTATTACCAAAATTTTGTCAGCCATCCGCACTGTCGAAAAACGGTGAGAGATTAAAAACACCATCTGATTTTTAGTTAAAGCGCGAAAATGATTGAAAATCTCATACTCAGCTTGAGCATCCATCGCTGATGTCGGCTCATCCAAGACTACTATATCTGCGTTAGTTCGCATAAAAGCACGGGCGAGGGCAATTTTCTGCCATTGTCCTCCAGAAAGTTCCTGTCCGCCTTTGAACCACTTACCCAATTGCGTAGTGAAACCTGTAGGTAATTTTTCAATAAAAGGTAGCGCCATACCTTTTTCAGCAGCAATTTCCCACAATTCCCTATCTTCCATCCGTTCCACGTCACCCACACCGATGTTCTCTCCTACCGTAAATTGGTAGCGGACAAAGTTCTGGAAAATTACACCGATGCGTTGTCGCAACACCTCCACATCCCACTGTTGCAAGTCTAAGCCATCTAGTAAAATCCTGCCGGAACTGGGGTTGTAGAGTCGAGTCAGTAGTTTAATTAAAGTAGTTTTACCAGAACCGTTTTCACCGACAATCGCTAATTTATTTCCTGGTTTCAGGTGAAAAGAAATATTTGTCAATGCAGGTTGGGTACTTTCTGGATAGGTAAACGTAACATTTTCAAAGCGGATACCATCTCCAGGTTTTACACCTCTGGTTGCTTTCCCTCTTGGTTGTGGTACTTCCTCCTCTAGAAATTCATAAAGATTAGAAAGATATAAATTGTCTTCGTACATTCCCCCGATGGAAGTTAAAGCACCAGAAAAAGTCATCTGTCCTTGGCGAAATACGGTGAGATACATCGTCATATCACCTAGAGAAATTCTCCCCGCAACGGTTTCCAGTACAATCCAAGCGTAGGCGACATAAAAAGCGGCGGTACTTAGCAAACTTAGCAAGTATCCCCACATTCCTCGCCGGATTGTTAAGTTGCGGTCTTCATCGTAGAGTTGATAGAAGATATTGCGGTAACGTTCCAGCAACATCTCTCCCAATTGGTAGAGTTTGACTTCCTTGGCGAAATCTTCTCTAGCAGCCAAGGTTTCTAAATAATGCTGCTGGCGAGTTTCCGGTGCGCGCCAACGAAACAAGCGAAAGGCTTCCCCCGCAAATCTAGTTTCGGCAACGAATGCAGGCATGGCTGCTAAGATTAGTACAACCACTGCCCAAATTGAAAATTTGATTAACAGAACGCCATAAGTTAACAGTGAAAGGGCGCTTTGTACCAAGCCAAAGGTACGGTTGACTAGCGAAAGTGGACGAATGGAAGCTTCTCGGCGAGCGTTTGTGAGTTTATCATAAAATTCCGAGTCTTCAAATTGTGTCAGTTCCAGAGTGAGGGCTTTTTCCAAGATTAATTCATTCACCCGTTGACCGAGTAACACCCGCAACAACGATTGACAAATTGTTAATCCCCTCTGGCTAAAAGCAAGTAAAGCTACAGCGATCGCTTCTATTCCCACATAAATCAGAGGATGAGAGTGATTGACAATATCATTAGTTTGTGTATTATTTTGAGACGCAAAAACTACCGCATCAACAATTAACTTACCGATGTAAGCTACAGCTGCTGGTAACAAACCAGCCACCAGAGTTAAAGTTGCCAGAATAATTGTCAGAGAGTGATTAGTATTCCATACCAAAGCGATCGCTCGTCCACTATAGCGAAATACCGCCAGGGATTGGCGCAGGGCGTTACGTCTTTTACGAAGAGTCCTCATTATTATTTGTATAACGCAAATCGCCCGCAGTTGACTATATTTAGTGGTTTTCCATTAGACCTCTTGCAAAAATATTTTTACCCCACCCTAACCCTCTCCGTTTACGGCTACGGTGTACACACAAGTCAAAATTTTTCATGTTGAAACTGTATCCCGCCTAGAACTAAAGTTCCAGGCTCATAGCGAAAGTCCACTCAAGTGGACTGGAACAAACTTTTCTTTTCTTTGAGTCCTCTGAAGAGGACTTGCGCTATGAGACTTGGAATTTATTCCGAGGCGGTACAGATGCGCTCTTTCTTGTTTGTTGTGAATGGGTTCTCGTTAATAAACAACGTTGAAACGTTTTGAACAAACGCTTTAATGTTCTCTATGGATGAAAGAACGTTAATAAACAACGTTGAAACGTTTTGAACAAACGCTTTGATGTTCTCTATGGATGAGAGAACGTCAATAAGCAACGTTGAAACGTTTTGAACAAACGCTTTGATGTTCTCTATGGATGAAAACAAACAATTTTTGTGAGCGATGCGAATTTGAAGAGTGCGTAGACGTGTATAGCAGTTCTCGGTTGTGTCCAATACGTACCCCAGTACCCCACCCCTTAATCCCCTAAGCGCTTGCGCTTAGGGGATTAAGGGGTGGGGTTCCGACTGTATTGCAATCGAGTCAGAAGTGCTATAGTCGCTTTTCGACTGGGCGATCGCTCATCAATAAAACAATTCTGCAACTCCAAATACATCAGATTCCCGACTTCTTTAAGGACACAGCTAAGTCGTGGAGTAATACGTACGTTAAGAAATATCAAAATCTTTGAAAATCTCGTCAATGACAAAGGATAAAGAATTAGATCTTTATGACCACTGGGCAAACTAAAAGCAACACTGATGGTGAGCGTATAAAAAAACTCACCAGTGATTAAAAATAATTTTGAGGGTCTGCAAATGATCAAAACAAGTTACGCATTTGACCAAGCGATATTACCCGCTGGCTCTTCATTAAAGACTAATGTGTTACTCCGTTTTCGTGCTGACATACCTGAGTCTGGGCGACGTGATCTTAACCTATCTCTTGTAATAGATCGTTCTGGCTCTATGGCAGGCGCTCCCTTGTTTCATGCGCTCAAAGCTGCTGAATCTGTAGTAGAGCAACTTGAGGCAAACGATATTCTTTCAGTAGTTGTTTACGATGATACAGTAGATACCGTTGTCCCACCCCAGCCTGTAGCCAACAAATCTGCATTGAAAAATTCTATAAATAAGGTGAAAGCAGGAGGTATTACCAATTTATCTGGGGGATGGCTCAAAGGTTGCGAATATGTGAAACAGCAACTTAATCCGCAAAAAATCAACCGTGTGCTGCTGCTGACCGATGGTCACGCTAACATGGGTATTCAAGATCCTAAAATACTCACAGCAACAGCAGGGCAAAAAGCTGAGGAAGGTATTATCACAACTACATTAGGTTTTGCTCAGGGTTTCAATGAGGATCTGCTGATTGGTATGGCCAGAGCCGCTAGTGGCAACTTCTACTTTATTCAAAGCATTGATGAAGCAGCCGAAGTCTTCAGTATTGAGCTAGATAGTCTCAGAGCAGTCGTAGGTCAAAACTTGAAAGTAACGCTTGAGTTGGCTGATGGAGTTAATCTCGTTGATGTCTTAAGTCTTGCTAAATTTGACCAAAATAACATTGGTCAACCTGTGATTAGTTTAGGGGAACTTTACGAGGGTGAAGACAAACTTTTGGGTTTAAGTCTGGAGATTCCTGCTGCTCAAATAGGTCAATTACCTGTGATGAAACTGCATTACAGTGCTGATGTAGTACAAAATGACATCATTCAAAGCATGTCTGGTACAACAGATATTGTCGCCAAAGTTGGCACAGTTGAAGAATCAGCTTTTGCTTCTTCCAGCCATATCATCATTGATTTGAGCCGTCTGACTATTGCTAAGGCCAAAGAAATTGCCCTCGATCTAGCAGAGCATGGGAAACACCAAGAAGCCGAACAAACCCTACGCGCACTAGTCCAAGATCTGCGAAACAAAGGCTTGAACGAGAATTTTGAAATTGCTGAAGAGATAGATCAGCTGGAATATTTTGCAGGACGGATTGCCCAAAAAGCTTTAGGCAATGCTGGACGTAAAGAACTGCGAGATCAAACTTATCAGGCAATGACTCGCACTCGCAGTGATCTGGTGGGTCGTGGTGTGACTGCGGGCGATGAAATATACGCGATGCCAACAGTAAATAATGTTGGCTCAGGTGTTGAATTATACTGTGTTCGTGAAGGGGGTAAATTGCGAGTCAAAGTCATGTCCGATGGTTACGATGCAACTAAAAATGTTCAGTTTCCTAGAGCAATTCGTGCTGAGGGAGCGCATTATGTCGTTGAAGAAGTGGAACTTTCAACAGATGGCTCTTTCTATCGCGTATGTGGCAAAATTAACCGTTTTGCTAAACCTGGTGAAGCAGATATCTTTGTTGCTCGCCGACAATCAAAGCCTACTAATACTGGCAAAGCTGCCAAAGGCCCCGCCAGCGCTGCCGACCTACTTACCACTGACAGTGTAAATAATGGCATTCTAGTTCAGTGTGTTAAAGATGGCAGCAAGCTGCGCGCTAGAGTAGTGTCTGACGGATATGAACCTGATTGGAATATGCGTTTTCCTCGCTCAATTCGTGAGGAAGGAATGCTTTACGTCGTTGATGAAATCAAAATAGCTCCTGATGGCAAGTCTTATATTGCCTGTGGTGACATTAAGCGTTTTGTGCAACCCAACACCAGCAATTAAGTAGAATGAGAGGAGGGAGAGCATCCCAAATGTTCAAAAAACCCGCCTCATCGCAAGGAACCTAGTCTAAGTGGTCTCGCTGAACCAAGAATCTCCGAGTCTTCAGACCGGAGAGTGTCAAGGCGAGGAACTTATTGTTCCCCAGACCCCACATCAGTTAATTCTAAAATCTTTGCTGGCGTGAGTTCTTGCACATTATTCAAAACTATAGCTGCTCCTGCTTGCCGCAGAGTGTCAGCATAAGCGTCACGCCGTGCTGTTGTTTCCTGGACATGTGGTGGTAGTACACCCACACCAATCCAAGTTTTTTCGGGTTGAAGTGATGTCTGACGAGAACCTGCGTCCTGTCTACGCGCTTTCTCTACTGTATACATGTCAGCGACTGTATCTCCGACGTACACTATTAAAGACGAATTGTCAATCTTCTCTTCCAATAAGCGAACAGTAGCGAAAAGTCCCGTTGGATCTGGTTTTCCTGGTGCATCTTCCATAGCAATTAATACCGGAGATCGCAAACCCAGGCGACCTTGCAAAACATAGTTAGCAGAACCACGAGTCGCACCACTGAAAAATCCCCAAGCAATACCAGCTAAAGTCAGTTGTTCAAGATAGCTAGAACTTAACAATAAAGGTTCATCACAAATATAGCCAGTGAAATTTTCAGGTTCAGTACCTCGGTAACGAGATTGAAAAAAAGTAACGATATTTTTGTAGTCCAATTCCAATTGTGCGCGGAGCTGTCCTTGGGCTTCAAAATATCGGTATATTAACTCTTGGGATGCTTCCCAATCATTATTCCAAATTCCTTCAGACTTTAATTTGTCAATGTCTATTGGTGTAGGGCGATACTTACCTTGAGTGAAATTTTCAACAGTATCCGCGATCGCACGACGATAGGAACCACTCACATCGCGCACAACACCATCAATATCAAAAATCACAATTATGTTCATAGTTAGTTGTTAGTGGTTAGTTGTTAGTAGTTGGGGATGAATCAGTTATCAAATTAAACTGGTAACTGTTAACTGATTAGTTGTCCCTGATCCCCTCAATCAATTTGTCCACCTGGCAGGGATTGCGATAAAATAAGCGATCGCTGTTGTTAATCAGTATTGCCCAGAAATTTCGCGGAGGTGCGATTGTCAAAGTTCATTTTAAAAATTTTGTGGTTAGACGAAAACGTCGCCCTAGCGGTGGATCAGGTGGTAGGTAAAGGTACTAGTCCTTTGACAAAGTACTTTTTCTGGCCCAGAAATGACGCTTGGGAAGAACTAAAAAAAGAGCTAGAGTCAAAACACTGGATTACTGAGGTAGATCGGGTAGAGTTACTCAATAAAGCTACCGAAGTTATCAACTACTGGCAAGAGGAAGGTAGAAACCGCCCGATGTCAGAAGCACAAGGGAAATTTCCCGATGTTGCTTTCACAGGTAGCGCCTAGTACTGCTAGAACAGAGCTTTAATGGCCTAATAGTGTGTGAATTACCTGACCAGTATTTACATCCCACAATTTGATAGTGTGATCATCGCTACCAGTTGGCAAGATTTTACCGTCGGGACTGAAGGCGACTGTCAAAACTGCCCATGCATGACCACAAAGGCTGTAGTATGGGCAGTTTTCAAATTTTTTCTGGGTTTGGGTGTGAAGCGAAGACAAATCCCACAGACGAATTGTTCTGTCAAAACTAGTACTAGCAAGTAGTTGATTTTGAGGACTAAATGCAACAGCACTTACCTGTAACTGATGTCCAGCTAGAGTGAAAATTTCTGCACCTGTTGTGACATTCCAAAGTTTAATTGTTTTATCCCAACTACCACTAGCTAAAATCCCCTCAAGACTAAACGCAACTGATTTGACAGCGCTGGAGTGTCCCAAAAGGGTACAAATTTCTTCCAATGTCGTCAGATTCCATAATTTAATAGTTTTATCATCGCTTGCTGTTGCCAAAATATTTCCCTGGGGACTGAAAGCAAGTGATTTCACAGCTTGAGAATGTCCGGTTAAAGTAGATATGAATTTGTAGGTGTTTAAATCCCATAATTTAATAGTTTTATCATCATGACCACTGGCTAATATTTGACCATCAGCATTCATCGCAACAGAATTTACACTACTCAAACCAGTTGAATATCCAGTCAGAGTATGCAAACATTCTTGTACATGATTTTGATTTTTGCTTTGTTCAATGGCTGGTAGATTTGGAGGCGAATAGACCTCTTGCAAAATTATTTTATGGTATAGTTAAGGGTTTTGTATCATGTAATCAATATCCCCCATGCAACACGAGCAAACCAAACGGCTATCTAATCGGGAGTTCAAACGTTTAGTTGGTGTAC
>JAESGT010000012.1_pt1 | contig 92527 bp, 88 predicted proteins | sample 9266261 | NCBI WGS metagenome assembly JAESGT01 (sample SAMN15741584, study PRJNA653494) | algae metagenome | isolation source: Pelatocladus maniniholoensis HA4357-MV3 and co-occurring heterotrophs from... | place: USA: Maniniholo cave near Haena, Hawaii | collected 2009-07-28 | reverse complement strand
CATCAATACGCCGAACCAGCCTACATATAGGCGGTTGTCGGTGCTTGTTACCCAGTTACAGAACCGCTCCCATACGTTGGCGCTTTCGCGTCTTTGTAAAGTTGCTGTCATTGTTCTTATGATTGCTGTGAATGAATTATGTATGTTGTGTTAGCAAGTTGTCTTGCTTGTTTTTAATACTACTTTACATTTAGTTACAAAAGCAAGAGATGTACATTCAGCTTTTCTGATTTTAGTAATCAGGTTTACTTATCTATGCTCTAAACTAATGCTTTGAGCAAGGCCTGAAGCTTGAGTTGAATTTCTGCGAGTTCTTTTTCAGGATCGGAACCTGCAACGATACCAGCACCAGCATAAAGTCTGGCGCGATCGCCATCTATAAGTGCGGAACGAATTCCAACAATAAACTCACAGTTACCATCTGCGTCTACCCATCCCAAGGGTGCAGCGTATAAACCTCTCTCAAAGCTTTCGTAACGGCGAATTTCGACACAGGCTGCATCTGGTGCAGTACCAGCAACTGCTGGTGTGGGATGTAGTTGGGAAACTATTTTTAAAGGATGCACTTCATCGGGAACGATCGCGCTAATCGGTGTCCATAGATGCTGAATATTAGATAATTGTCGCAATCGGGGTGGTAATATTTGCGGTAATAAACCTAGTTGCGAGAGACGTTGAGTAATAAAATCAATTACTAGGGAATGTTCGTGTCTTTCTTTTTCACTATTGAGTAAGCGATCGGCATTGGTAGCATCTTCAGCAGGTGTTTCGCCTCTTGCTGCACTACCTGCTAAAGCATCGGTAATTAATTGTTGGTTGTGAATACTAATTAAACGTTCTGGACTTGCACCAATAAAGTTTTGTCCTTTGCCGTTGCTTGTAGAGAAAACATAACAATTTGGATGTAGCTGCCGCAAGTTGTGTAAAGAATTAAACAAATTAAATGTGGTATTGGATCTAACATCTAGTGCATCTGCTAGCACAATTTTACTGACATGGGTAGATTGAATTGTTTCTAGGGCCGACAACACCGAACGTTTGAATTTTTCTGGATTAGCTACAGATTTTTTACTAAATTTTGGCTCTTGAAAATCCTGATGAGGAGAATAAAATGTTGAAGAGTTGATGATTTCAATTTTTCTCCCCAAATTTTGCAAGATTCTTTCAATATTTACTTCTGCATTAATGATAAAATTAGCAACTAAGATACAACATTCGTCTTTGACAGCTATTTGCCAACGAGGAAGAAAAATTGTAGCTGCTGGAAATGGATAATTTTCTTGCTGTTTTCGATCAAAAAAACTAAAACCACAAAAAAATAGTGGTTTGGAAAAATATCTTTCTGTATCGCCAAAATTAACTATATTTTTTAAACAATATTTGATAAATGCTTCAGATTTTATAAATCTTTCTTTTCCCTGCATTTGTAATTTTGCTACAGCATCAATTGCAGCGATCGCTTCTTTTTTACCCTCGTTTTCCCAATAAAAATTTAGTTGATGTGGTTGTGCCAGTTTATCAAGTACTACCAAGGGGTCAACCAAGTTAATTTCTAGGGCAATACTGGCTATTTGAGTGGAATTATTTTTTATACTCTTGCGCTGAACAGCAAAAAGAAATTGGTGTAGTTCCCTATTATATACAAAAAAGTCGGCGGCACATGGTGAAACTGTCATGGATCTAAAAATAGTAAATTTTTTTGAAGTAATCTTCCTAAACAGTGATAAATCATGGTCGTATTTCTACAGGTAACATAAACAGTCGCTGTTTCACCAGCGTGTTGGCTCTGCCAAATTATGGTTTTGCAATACCATATGTGGTCTTGCCTAGATTTGCGCTGCATGTTGTGACTAATAGCAAGAAATTAATTTCAAACGTAGAAAAAGATTTCTTGATGATGTTATCTGCATATGGTTTGGATAAGAAACCATAAGTTTTGGGCATAAGAAAGTCCTAACAATATAATTAATTGCGGCTGATGACTACAAATCTAATTTCATATCCCAAAAATCATGCCAAAAATAAGCTATGGATGGCGGCAATAAAACCGCCGATGTATAGCGTTGCTATTATGCCTATCTGGGTAGGAACGGCTGTAGCGTTTGCGGAAACGAATATTTTGAATTGGGTCGTATTTGGTGTTTTCTTAGCTGCGGCAATTTTAATTTTGGCATGGGAAAACCTCAGCAATGATGTTTTTGATTCTGAGACAGGAATTGATCAAAATAAACATCATTCTCTGGTGAGTTTAACAGGTAACAAACTATTAATATTTTGGTTAGGAAATCTATTTTTATGTTTAGGTTTGGTGGGGATACTGGCGATCGCTTGGTGGCAACGTGACTGGACTGTAATTGGATTAATTTTGGTTTGCTGTGCTTTGGGCTACGTTTACCAAGGGCCTCCCTTTCGTTTAGGATACCAAGGTTTAGGTGAAATCCTCTGCTTTTTTGCCTTTGGGCCAATTGGCATGTCGGCAGTATATTACAGTCAAACTCAAAGCTGGTCAATACAAAACTTAGCAGCCTCAATGATTGTTGGTATTGCCACAACTTTAATTTTGTATTGTTCGCACTTTCACCAGGTTACAGACGATTTAGCAGCAGGGAAGCGATCGCCTATTGTGCGTTTGGGAACCAAAAGAGGCGCACAACTTCTGAGTTGCTTTACTGCTAGTATTTATGTCCTCACCTTACTATTTGTTTTGGGAGGAATTTTCCCTGTATGGACATTGCTAAGTTGGGTGAGTTTACCCTTCGCAATCAAATTATCTCGTCACGTTCAGCAAAATCACAGTAACCCAGAAAAAGTTAGTAACTGTAAATTCATCGCCGTCGCCGTGCATTTTTGGTGTTGTTTGCTGTTTGGTGTGGGATTTATGTTTTGACCAGGGGATTTGAGTTTTAAGCCAGTTCGTGGTTATAGTCCTTAGTCATTGGTCATTCGATTTTAGATTTTGGATTACTCTCGAATGACAAATGACCAATGACGACCTTGAAAAATTGATTTTGATCTAGAAATAGTGAATTATAAATTTGAATTTCGTCCTTACCAGCGAAAATTTGTGCGCGGAATTGCTACGAGTCACGGTATTTGGGAGATTCGTGAAGGTATTATTCTTCGCCTCACAGATGAAACCAACAAAATAGGTTGGGGAGAAATAGCGCCGATTAGCTGGTTTGGTTCCGAAACCCTAGCACAAGCCTGGGATTTTTGTCGCCAGCTACCAAAGGAAATTACAGAGGAAACTATTTTTTCCATCCCTGATCAGTTACCCGCTTGTCAGTTTGGATTTGAATCAGCACTTTTTTCTCCACCCACTCCCAGCACTTCCCTTACCCATAGCGCCTTACTACCCACAGGAGAAGCAGCACTACAAGCGTGGGAAAATTTGTGGCAACAAGGGTACTCCACTTTCAAATGGAAAATCGGTGTTTATCCTACGCCTGTTGAACTAAAAATTTTAGATTTACTCACCCAAAGCTTACCAACCTCTGCAAAACTGCGATTAGATGCGAATGGTGGATTGAAGGAAGAGGAAGCAAAGTTGTGGTTAGAGAGTTGCGATCGCTTGAATACTAATATTGAATTTTTGGAACAACCTTTATCTGTAGATCAATTTTTGCAAATACTGGAGTTGAGTAAATGCTACAAAACAGCGATCGCTTTAGATGAATCTGTCGCCACACTTCCACAGCTAGAATACTGCTTTCAACAAGGATGGCGAGGAATTTTTGTCATTAAACCAGCAATCATCGGTTCTCCATCCCAGCTGCGTCAGTTTTGTCAACAGCATGAAATCGATGCAGTGTTTTCATCTGTGTTTGAAACTTCTATTGGCAGAAAAGCAGCCCTTCAAATAGCAGTAGAATTATCAAGACATAATCGGGCAATGGGTTTTGGTATTAACCATTATTTTGCTGAAGATGAGGAATCGGGGACACGGTGAAAAACTAATAACCAATGACCAATGACCAATGACAAACAACCAGAAATGGAGAGATTAAAAAGTTTTAGTTTAGTGTGCGATCGCAGTGATAAATTGGCACAATTAACTGAACAATTTTATTCAGAATTAATAAAATTATTTGACTGCCAAACAACACCAAAGGTCATTTTAGCTGAACGCGAACCCGTACGATTTTTAGCAGGTTTTATTGCTGCTTATACTGCTAAATGTCCTGTTTTTCTTTGTAATCCTAACTGGGCAAAACAGGAATGGCAACAAGTGTTTGATGTCGTACAACCAGATATTATTTGGGGAGCAAGTCATAACGAATTGATCATCCATAATAACAAAAGCAATTACCAATTACCAATTACCAATTACCCATATATCATGATTCCCACTGGCGGTTCATCTGGCAATATCAAATTTGCTGTACACACCTGGGAAACTCTCACAGCTTCAGTACGTGGATTTACAGAATATTTTCAACTACAAACAGTCAATTCATTTTGTGTATTGCCTTTATATCATGTCAGTGGTTTTATGCAATTTATGCGTTGTTTTACCACTGGTGGAGAATTGGTAATTTCACCTTTTAAAGAATTAGAATCTCGGCAATTAGATCAACTTGTAGCAGCAGATTTTTTTATATCTTTAGTACCAACTCAGCTACAAAGTCTTTTGCAAAACTCAAATTTAACAGCATGGCTATCCCAATTCCAAACAGTTCTTTTAGGAGGTGCGCCAGCTTGGGATGAAATTTTAGAAAAAGCAAGATATTATCAAATTAAATTAGCCCCGACATATGGTATGACAGAAACGGCTTCTCAAATTGCCACACTCAAACCAGATGATTTTATCAAAAGAAAAGTTAATAGTGGTCAAACTCTTCCTCATGCTAAAATTATAATTAGCAACGAAAAAGGCGAATATTTAAAAAATAATCAAACAGGAAATATTATCATTCAAGCAGAATCTTTAGCCCTTGGTTATTATCCCTTAATTTCTAACCTCCAAACTATAGCCTCTAATTTCCTCACAGATGATGTAGGCTTTATAGACAACGAAGGTTATTTAAATATAGTCGGGCGTAAGAGTGACAAAATCATCACTGGCGGAGAAAACGTCTACCCTACAGAAATAGAATCAGCAATTAAAGCAACTGCAATGGTAAATGATGTTTGCGTCGTGGGTATACCGGATCAATATTGGGGACAAGCAGTTACAGCTATTTATGTTCCGAAAAACTCAAATCATTCTGTAGTAGAAATTCAAAATTTACTCAGAGATAAACTTAGCAAATTTAAACTACCCAAACACTGGCTCGCTGTGGAAAAATTACCCCGCAATTCTCAGGGAAAAATTAATCGACACCAATTACAGGAAATCGCTTTAGAAAATCTAAACAACTCAGAAAAATAAAGTTTATAAATTAACTTTTGATTCTTGAGTTTTCAAATCACCTCTCTCGATTTTCTTCTCTCTGCTTTTTGCGCTTCTGATGCGTTCACTTCCAACCATTCAATCATCTGCTGAGGTAAATCTGTTTTTTGTCTGCTAGTGGTATCAATACAAACATGCCTCGTAAATGCCTTAGCTACCATTACATCTGCTACTAAAATTTCGTAATTGATTTCAAATTTTTCAAGACTCAGTTTTTGTGGTATTGAAGTAATAACTAATTTATCACCACAAAATATGGGGCGAAAAAAATCTACATTAGCATGAACAATAGGATAAGCTACCGATGGGTTACTAAAAAACTCCTTAATATTTATACCAGATATTTCTAAAGATTCTTCATAAGCTTCATGGCAAATACTTAAAACATTAGCAAAGTAAACTACCCCAGCAGCATCAGTATTTTGAAAGCGAACGGTGCGATGATAGGTAAAAGACATTTTGTAGCAACCAAAATCGTATTCTCTGGCTAATAGCTTAACTCCACGCTCAGTAGACTAAAACCCGTACTTAATTAAACTAAAGGATGATATACATCTTCAGAACTAGGATTAAGGTAGGGACGCTGTAAATCTATTCCAAAACGCGCGAAATGTTGGTAGATGGTTTGTATTTTTTGTTGGGTAGAATTTTGTCCTTTTTGCCAAGCTTCTAACAAAGCATTAGCGACAATTTGGCAACGGTTCATGCCAAAACTTTCTTGAACAACAAATTTTTGAGCTGGTTCTTCAGCTAAACTTAGCCCAGGTGCTAAATACTTTGTAAATAAGGGAATTTCTGAATGAAAATGAGATCTGTGTTGTTTATACACAGTTTGCAGAACTTCTCGCACTACCCAATAGTTGTGGCGTTCAAAGTAAAGAACCCCTGAGTCAAAACATTTATAGGCAGAGGGATTATACGGTACTTGGAAGCTAAAGGCAATACCAGCAGCATTGAGTTGCAATGTCAAGCTTTCCATCAGAGCGATCGCCCCCACTGGAGTTAAATTAAAATAAATCCGTCCTTCTCCTAAATCACTATCAGGGTTTTCACTTAGCTTTTGGGCAATATTACTAACTGCAATGTAGCAACCATTTTGCAATCGATTTTTTGGCATCCAAATATTGATAAAATCGCCAACCCTGAGCGATCGCATCATTTGTTCTACATGGCTTTCACTTTCAACATGTAATGTCAAACCGCCTTTACTTACGGCTAAACTGCCATCTGGTTCGCGTCGCAACACCTGCCAACCAGAGTCATAATACCCAGTACCGTGATTGCTAGAGTGTAATTGGTCATACAATTGCCAATCAATCCCCAAAACGGAATTATTTTCTAAGTTTTTGTGGGGTAAAAACTTGTTTGGTTCAGCATTCACTGCTAAAACACTTTGTAACGAACCATTGTAATAAATACCATAGATAAAATTTCTGACTAATAAAATGAGATATTTTTGCTGTATTGCTTGAGAATTTTTTTGAAATCTTTGTGCTAGCTGACTCGGCAAAGCAAAAGATTGATAATTTGGATGGTAAATGCAAAAATTAGACTCGATTTGAATATTGGCAGCAATATCGAGTAAAGAATTTAGCAAATGCTGGTCAGAACAATCTATCATGACTTTGAATCTCCCCATTTACCTTTTTTGTGATCAACACCCACGCAAACGGGTTTTACTGTAGTAAAGTCGGACTAAATTCTGTTCGTTTTCCATCTGAGGATGTTTGCTAGATTTCACAAAAGATTTGGTAATTTCTGATTCAGAGATTCCAAAAACTGTCATGATAGATTCTTGTGGTCTTGTAAGTAGACTTTTGGCAACTTGTAAGGTTGCAATGCTACTGTTATCAAAATATTTACGATCTTGAATAGTCGCTTGTAACTGATGAATTAGTACTAAACCAGCAAACTGTACTACTCGTTGGATGAAGTCGCAATGGTAGTCCAAAATGCTAGGGAATGCATCAAGATAAGCTTGAATCAAAGCAACTATAGAGGGGTGAAGAAGTTCTAGTGGTGTTGCGGCTAATTCTAGAGATTCTTCTAATTCGATGGATGGATCTACCACCAAGCTTTCTAACCAAATTTTCAAATAGCTTGCTACTAAGGTTCCTAAATCAAAGGTGGGATCTCCCCAACTACAAGTTTTCCAGTCAATCATACGAATCAAGCAGTTATCTAGTTGTTCCCATCGAGAATGCACTAAAATATTTTCTAGTTTGAGATCGTTGTGAGTTAAACAGCAAGGTTGCCATAAAGATGCTAACTCTGCGATCGCTGATTCTAAGCTTTCATAACGTTGATAAAGAAGATAAAACTTGAGTGCATCAGTCGGAACATTACCAAAAATCTCCGAACTAAATGACTCTATTCCTTGAGCGGGATTGTAAAACTGATAGCGAAATTGCCCTTGGGGAGCAGTTGCCATAAAATCACGATACTCACGTTGATTAAACGTGGCACGATGCAGTACACCTAAGCTTGCACCGATGGCGCTAGCTATTTCCAAGGGATAAATATCGTTTTGTTGATAGAAATTACCTAATTCAAAATATTCCGTAAGATAGTTGCGAACAAGTATAGATTCCTCTTCATCAAAATGCAGCAGTAGTGATCCGATCTCCGCAATATTTCCTAACACTGGAAACTGCTGCAATAACTGATGAAATAACCATTCATTAAATAATTCTTGGGGAATGCCATCATGTTCTATGTGACGTTCCTGCTTCACTAATAATTTGCGATCGCTTCCCAAATTTATCAATAAGTTTATATTTTTATTGCTACTTTCTACTAGCTCAGAATCCGCAACAACTCCATCCTCAGAACTACACAGTCCTACGTTTTGCAAATGCTCGATGAGATGGTGATTTGGAGAATACAGTGAAAATACCATATATTATTTCCTAACTCGTAAAACTGCTTAGAGAATTAGCTATCTTGTTATTAGCTTAGTGTAAGTAGTATTAGCTAAGTAGTAAAAACCCGTGAGTAAGAATATTGCTTGTTACAATCTACTAATATCCTATATTGTCAACAAAAACTTGCCAAAATGGCAATGCAGCCTTTACTTACCTTTAAATTTTACTTCGTGAAAAATTTAAATATTTAAAAGTTTTGATGATGTTTAATTGATATTAGCTGCCTCTTGATAATTTTTCATTCATCAATCAAGACTCTACATAACATATATGTTTAGAAGTTCTCTTTTGAAATTTCATTAACTAAATGTCCACTCCCATAAACTTATATAATCAGGCTAATAACTTTACCTAAATAATCAAAAGTGATTACATACATGATAAAGATCGCATTTCAAAAAAAGCCAAAAACCTTTTTTATAAGCTCTTGCTCTACTTCAAGATGTGAGTTTATTAATGCCATCCTGTACTAGGTTTAATGGTTATATTTTGAAGTATCTATCAATAGACATAGACTGAAACTTCTTTAAACTAGCATTCGCAAGCGCAAAAAAACCTGCGTATTTACCGGATAATATTCAATGTTTTTATAAAGATGATAGCTAAAAGTCGCGAAGTGTTGAATATATACTTATCTTAACCTTACATTATTTTTGCATAAATCAACATTTATTTTGACTACTTTTCATGTTCAAAAACATTTTTTAATAACCTCAATAAACAGCCAGAAGAAATAATAAATAACTGAATAATGTAAATAGCTGTTCATTAAGCAGTTTTTATACAGCAATTCTAGATGATTTGTGAGAATCGCAAAGCCTAGATCCCCGACAACTCCTGCGAAGTCGGGGATTTTCAGTAGTGTAGTAATTACTCAATCTATGCAAGTTCTACGGGGATATGGGGGGGTATTAGGGTATTAAGTAAGTCGGCACAAATAAAGCTAACTACTTGGGATCGTTATTTGTCATACTCTACCTTGAAGCCGAAGAAGGCGCGTCTATGTTATTGATAAGGCTTTTAGGCATGTTTACTTTTCGTAACTCAGTTATGTTTATTCCCACCGATTTACTTAGTCATTAGGAAAGAGATTTGTGAAATAATTCTCCCTTGTCCCCCTTATCCCCCCGTTTTTGTCAAAAACACATAGGCTTTCTGCTTGTAATCGTGTAAACTGACAGACAAACTAAAGCTATGATGACATGCGTAGCTCTGGGTTCTCGGCAGATGTGACAATGGAACACTGGCAATTTCTCATACAGAAACAGGGCGATCGCTCGTGGGATTCCCTAGAATCGCCAAACGTGAAAATTTTGGAAGGTAAGTATAGAGTTGTGGCTCGATCCAATCTTACCAATGTTGATGTGGAAGTGCGGGTGACTCACTACTCAAGTTTAGAAATTCCACCAAAGCGCCGTGTTCAAAAGCGATCGCGTCGGACAAATGCTGAAGGCTTAATGGCGGTAATGCCTTTTACTTATCTCCAGCCTGGACTTTGGGAGTTACAATGTTCTGGCGATTTAATGTCAAATCTTTTTGGTCAGCCTTGGCAATATAGTATACAATTGCAAGTCTTGCCCTCCACTGAGAAAGAAGATGCAATTATTAATCAGCCTGTCAGCCCAGTTTGGTTACAAGGTCAGACAGCAGAGCAGATATTACAACATTTAGTAGAGTTAGTTTTACCTGCTTGCGATCCTGTAGCAGAAGATGAAATTATAGAGGACTCACCTCCACTTATTCCAGAACTACCACTGCTGCTGAGTTTAGAACAAGAAAACTATATCGCTAGTTGGGGGCAAATTCTCAGTATTGATGGGTGTGTGGAGTCGCCAGAAACCTGGACTCTGCAAAAGTTGTTAACTGGAGAACTACGCCTTGAATTGCGATCGCCTCAAAGTTTAGAAATATTAGCCCAAACACGCCAAACATTACTAGAAAAGCTACTACCCTTTTCGATCAAATCTTCAATTGAAATTCCTGCTGATTGTGAATTAAAACTTATTTTGGGTGAGATTAGTTTGTATGGCATACTCGCCCCTAATAGTGAAACTACACTGTTAGCTAGCCAATCTTTTACAATCACAGCCGATATTACGCAATTACTCGCAACTAGTACACCAGCAACAGCAACTGAACTAGAACCAGCAACAACACCACAAACTAAAATAACGCCAGAACCATCTGTCAAGCTGGATCTAGAGCTTTTTAATATTGTTAAATCTCAAAAAATAGCTCAGTTATCATTTACTGAACCGACTCCCGATATTCTGCCACCATTAATTACACGTTCTCATAAATCAGCTAATTTTCGTTCGCCACAACTGCCTAAGTTTCCTCAAAAGCAGACTCCTGTTGCTGTTTGCGAACCCCCAACCCAAAAAGAGTCTTTAAAAACCAAAGATTCTGTGAAGGCTGAGAAAATGGCAACAATGGATACCAGTGCGATTGTTCTTGCTTCTGCTACTCCAACACAGGTGCAGCCTTTATCTAAAGAAATTTCTTTTGCCATTGTCAAGCGTAGAGCAAAAAGGGACAGTACTTTTCCATTCTTGAGACGAATCAAAAACTTACCAGGCGATCTTGCACCAGAAACATCAGAATCGCGTTTGCTAGAAGAATCTGATCACAGCCATAGCACTGGAGTTGTAAAAGATACACCTCAATTAGCAACAACTCCCGATAATTCTTTGAACGACTCTGTAGCAGTAGTTGTGCAACGCCATTCTGAATTGTTAACAGTAGAGACTTCCAACATGTCGCCTCTGATTAGGAAGTGGATGTACAGTCATGGATACACTTTGCCCGAACCTATCGATGTAGAGTATGAAGATTACGATCTTTGTGTCACCACTCACGAAGAGATATCCGAACAAGAAACTTTGTCCCCAATTGAAGCTGAAACCCCAGAAGTAGAAAAAGCAGAACAACAGGAAACCACAGAACAATTCCCACTCCCCCCATCTTCTCCTCTCCCCCTTCCTCCTCCACCTTCGCCATTTCGTATCCGACAATTCAAAACACCACCAGCTTGGTTAGCTAGAGAAATTGTCGTAGATGATACTGATGATCACGAAAAAGTTGATGATTTATTACACCACGAAGAAGAAATTCCTGTTGCGATCGCTCCTACAATGATTGAAGCATTACCAACTCCGCAATTATATGTACCAGAAGGCGAACTAATCTCTGGTAAGTTTGTGAAAGTACGTGTGCAGCTAGATTGTGTACGTCCTAACGTTGCTATTAAGCTATGGGTTAAAGATTGTCAAACCCGCTGTATACTCGATGGGCCATGTTTACTCACTAGTTTCCTCCCCACAGCTTCCGGATTAGAGGTGATTGATCAAATTTATATTCCTCTTGGTTGTTTAGAAGTTCGTATAGAAGCGATCGCTGTAGATACAACCAACCAACACGAAAGCCACAAAACCACTCTCATCAGAAACGTGATTCCAGAAGACTTACCAACTCTGCAACTAGATGAACTGCTAGATCTTTAGAACGTGAGGGTGTCAGGCGTGTGCTTGGAGTGTGGAAAAATAACAAATGACAAATGACTCTTAATATATATTTACAAATAGCTTTTCTGTGTTAAAAATCTTTAGAAATTACAAATTTAGGCGAAGAATTGCAGTAAGCTCATTTTGAATTGTACTGTTCTTTAAAAGGAATCTTTACTATGGTGACTTCACTTTTGGCTTCATATCCTGCTTCATTCTTGTCTCCAATTCTCGTTTACAGTATTGGTTGGATTGTGCCAATTGTTGTATTCTCGTTTCTGATGATCTACATTGAGCGCGAAGATATTGTGTAAATTGATTATTGGTTATTGGTTGTTGGTCATTAGTCACTGGTTATAATTAATTAACTTTTGACAAAGGATAAATGACTAAATAATAAATTAATACCGCCTATCTCTTGGAGATGGGCGGTTTTTTAATGATGGTTTCTAAACAAATTGCTAGAAAATTGCGGCTTTTAGTATTAGGTTCGTGTCAATTTTAGACAGAAGAACCCATTCCGGCGTAGGCTCCATAGAAGAAAATACCTACAACAGTAATCACACCTAATCCTGCGATTGTAGCAACAATCCACAAAGGAATTCTCCCACTTCCAGACACTGTTTTCTCCTCCCTAAACGCAAAATCAACACAAATTAATTATCAGCTATCAGTTATTAGTTATCAGTTATCAATTATATAACTTTCAGATAACTGTTCACTGATTAAGTAGCAAAATATTCCAGTTAATTAAAGAAGTAACTGGAAAATAGAATCCCTAGAACAAAAACTAGCAGTAGTCCCAGGAACAGTGAAGTCCGGTTAAGTTCAACCGGTTGATTATTGGGATTGGGGCTTCTTTCCATTATTTCCTCCTAGCGTTGAATAAATTGCATTGCGGCGATCGCGCCCAAAAAGAAGACAGTTGGCACAGCTAGGGTGTGAACTGCCAGCCATCTGACGGTAAAAATCGGGTATTGTATTGGTTGATTATCGGTAGAATTCATAATTGCAAACTACTTCTCAATAAATTGTTCAACTTGTTGTTTTGCTTCATAACGGTTATTCACAATCGGCAATTCTTGCCGTACTTGTGTGTAATACTCGTTGGGGCGAGGTGTGCCAAACACATCGTATGCCAAACCGGTGCTGACAAATAACCAACCTGCTATGAACAATGCTGGAATGGTAATGCTATGAATTACCCAATAGCGAACGCTGGTAATAATATCCGAAAACGGACGTTCTCCAGTACTTCCTGACATTTAGATTCCTACCTGTCTTTTCAAAGATGTTTTAATACGTAGATTTCTTGGTTTTACCCAAGTAAACTACATCTCATCTGGATGTTTGTCCCCAGACGGGACTACTACACACTCGCCCGATTAGGTTCGTGTCTATGCGGATTTTTTACATGAATTCATTATCCTACAAAGTTAAGAAAGAGTTACATCTTGCAACTTCTTTCTCAGAAATAAGCAATGAATTCTTAAACTTTTGTTACATTAAGCGGCATCAGATTTGGCAACAGCAGCAATATCTGGTTGATACTTTAATAAATAACCGCGATCGCCAATTACAAATCCCTGCTCAGGTGAAAAGAAAACTATTTTGTATAAATTAGCAGGAATTCCTTCCACATCGCGATCTTTTTCCCAAGTTTGACCACCATCAGGACTACGTAACAAATTACCGCTACCACCACTGATCCAAACTTCTTCTGGAGTGCGATAAGCCATATCAAGCAATCCCCAGCTTGTAGCTAGTTCAGGATTTTGTGCTTCTTGCCATTTTTCAGCATCAGCTGTTTCGCTAAATTGTATTTGTCCTCCGCGCGCCAGCATCCACAGCTGTCCATTTTGGGTAAAACCCATGTTTTCTACACGTCGGGAACTATTGCGATTATGAGGAACCCATGCATTTTGACCAGGTTCCCAAGTAGAGTAGAAATTCCCCTTGGCAGAAACAGCAACATATTTCCCATCGGGGGAACGTTCCAAATTCCGCACCACACCGACTGCTTCTTCTACTTGAGCTTTCCAATTTTGACCGCCGTCTGTGGTTTTGTAAATTGCTCCCACATCGGTAGCCATTTCGGCTGAATTTCCTCCTTGGGCAAGAATACTAACTGGATTCCCAGGTAACTTTTCACTCAGAGGAATTCGCAACCATGATTTACCCTCATCAGTACTGTGCAGCAACAAAGAAGGTTCACCAACAATCCATCCTTCTTGACCTGTAAAACTGACAGAGTTAAAGCGGTACTTGCGATCGTCTAATTGCAGTTTAATTGGTTGCCAAGTTTCACCTCCATTTTTGGTTTCTAAAAGAGTAGCGTCACTGCCTACCAAGAAACCATGCTGAGGATTACCAGTAAAAGCAAGATCTAATAATTTGGCATCTGTGCCTACAGAAATTATTTCCCAAGGATTGTAACTTGTAGAGGGAACCTTACTACAACCGACACATACTAGAACAACTGCAAATAGAGCAATTAATTTTTGCCAAATTTTCATCACAATTTGTATTTATTAGTTTTTTGTTAATTCAGTTTATGCTTCTGAGTCAGGGAAAGCAGCGCTTGGACGGTTGTCCTGGTTGTCGCAACTGCTGTAACCCTGACTAAGAGCGCGTCCTATTGCAAGCCATAAAGACTGAGGAAAAATAAGACACCAAGAGCCAAAGCCCCAAAAATCAGAATACTCTTCTGAGTAGGGGTTAAATTGTTGACACCGAAACCATAACCGAGATTTTCTTCAAAACCAGAAGCCTTACCCGCAGGGCCGACATTGGCAAAAGCATTCTTCTTGGCGCTACAAACTGGACAACGCCAAGTTAGCGGCAATTCTGCGAAGGGTGTGTCTGGGGCAATGTCATGTTTTTCGTCCCCTTTGGTGGGTTCGTAGACATAACCGCAGGCGCGACACTCGTAGCGGTCTAAAACCGAATTTTCAACAGCTTGTTCGCTCATGGCTGTGGCACGGGTGAGGGTCAAAGCTTAAATATACGTTAAAAATTATGACATAATTGTTAGGTTTTTCTATAGCAAGCAACAACGAATCAAATAAAACTCTGAGTCTGTTTTGCAAAACTCAGAAATGCCTAAACTATATAATGTAAAAGAAAGTAACGGTTATTTTCACCCATAACGGTAGATATTGATTGTGTTTGTCCTTAGCGGTTACGAGTACCTTCTAGGCTTCTTAATGATCTGTAGCTTAGTGCCTGCCTTAGCTCTTGCGGCATCTAAGCTGCTGCGACCGAGTAGTCGCAGCCCAGAACGGCGCACCACCTATGAATCCGGTATGGAACCCATTGGCGGAGCCTGGATTCAGTTCAATATTCGCTATTACATGTTTGCCTTAGTCTTCGTGGTATTTGACGTAGAGACGGTGTTTTTATATCCTTGGGCAGTTGCTTTCCACCGTTTAGGTCTATTGGCATTCATTGAAGCGCTAATCTTTATCGCAATTCTTGTAATTGCCCTAGTTTATGCATGGCGCAAAGGAGCCTTGGAATGGTCTTAGATGGTAATTTAACAGCCAAAGATTTAGAACAGCAGCAAACAGACCGGATTCTCAACCCCATTGGACGTTCGACAGTGACTCATGAACTGTCGGAAAACGTCATTTTGACCACAGTTGATGACCTTTACAACTGGGCGCGTCTTTCTAGTCTTTGGCCTTTGTTGTTTGGTACAGCTTGCTGCTTTATTGAATTTGCAGCATTAATTGGTTCTCGCTTTGACTTCGATCGCTTTGGACTTATCCCCCGTTCTAGTCCCCGACAAGCTGATTTGATTATTACAGCCGGAACAATCACGATGAAGATGGCTCCCCAATTGGTGCGTCTTTATGAACAAATGCCAGAACCAAAATACGTGATTGCGATGGGAGCTTGTACAATTACTGGCGGGATGTTCAGCGTCGATTCTCCTTCAGCAGTGCGTGGAGTCGATAAACTGATTCCGGTGGATGTGTACTTACCTGGTTGTCCGCCCCGCCCAGAAGCAATTATTGATGCGATTATTAAATTACGCAAAAAAATTGCCAATGATTCTATCCAAGAGCGGGATGTGATCAAGCAAACCCACCGCTACTACAGTACGACTCACAGCATGAAATCAGTGCCACAAATCCTCACTGGTGAGTATTTGCTTAGTGACACTCGTGTTGCACCACCGAAGGAATTGAGTGAAGCGATCGGTATGCCGATACCACCTGCTTTGTTGACCCAGAAGAAGGAGGAGGTAAACCGTGGCTGAAGAATCGAAACCAGTACCAGCAGAAGAAAAATCTCTGGATGTAGCAGCAGGTAAAGTTTCCCAGTGGTTAACGGAAAATGGCTTTGCCAATGAACCTCTACAACCGGATGCTAACGGTGTAGAGATAGTTAAGGTAGAGGCAGATTTTTTACTACCAACTTGTACTGCTTTATATGCCTACGGGTTTAATTATCTCCAGATTCAGGGCGGGATTGATTTAGGCCCTGGACAGGAATTAGTCAGCATGTATCACTTGGTCAAAGTTAGTGATAATGCTGATAAACCAGAGGAAGTACGTATCAAAGTTTTCTTGCCACGTGAAAATCCGAGAGTACCTTCAGTTTATTGGATTTGGAAAACTGCTGACTGGCAAGAGCGCGAATCTTACGATATGTTCGGGATTATTTACGAAGGACACCCGAACTTGAAGCGGATTTTAATGCCGGAAGATTGGGTAGGTTGGCCCTTACGTAAGGATTACGTTTCACCTGATTTTTACGAGTTGCAAGACGCTTTTTAGTAGTGAATAGCACCTCATTGTGTTAACCCCCTTCTCTCAGTAAGTGGAGAGGGGGGTGGTTTTTTGGAACGCACAGGGAAGCGGAGTGCGATCGCTTGTTGGAGTTTTAAGTGAGAAGTTTCTCGTTTCAGGTGAGAAGTTTCTCGTTTCAGGTGAGAAGTTTCTCGTTTTAAGTGAGAAGTTTCTCGTTTTAAGTGAGAAGTTTCTCATTTCAAGTGGGAAGTTTCTCATTTCAAGTGGGAAGTTTCTCATTTCAAGTGGGAAGTTTCTCATTTCAAGTGGGAAGTTTCTCATTTCAAGTGAGAAGTTTCTCGTTTCAAGTGGAAATTTTCTTGTTTTTACAACCTAGATCCCGCAGAGTAATTTCGCGTCTCACACTCAGCATATATCCCGCCAAGAAATAAATTTTTTGGCTAATAGCGAAAGTCCACTCAAGTGGACTGAATTTCTGATGGGAGCATTCCAATTTTTTCAACCTACCACTAAGGATTTAATTTTTTAGCCAACAGCACAAGTCGTCTTTATAGGACTCAAATAAATCAACCAGTCTGCTTAAGCAGACTTTCTTTGACTAGACCTCTTGCAAAAATATTTTTACCCCACCCTAACCCTAAGCGTTTACGGGGAGGGAACTAAATCTTCCCCCCGTGAACGGGGGGATTGAGGGGGGTTCATTCGACTTTTGCAAGAGGTCTACTATGGTTAAGTGTAGAACAAATAGCCCAGGCTCTAGATTTAACTGTAGAGCAAGTCCAACAAGCAACAGATAATCAAAGCAAATAGCGATCGCTCCCTTTTTTCCTCTACAAATTAAGAAGCGATCGCCCTCAACCACTAAGCCTACATCTTACCTTTTTGCATGACTTCCTGAAGATGGTGGCGGATTTCTTGTGCTTGCTCAATGTCAGACTGACGCAATTTTTGGAATAACTCTACACAAGGCTGAGAACCAGCTTGTTGTGCATCTTGGATATAGGTATCGTAAGCTTTAATCGCTTCGCCTTTATTGTGCAATACAGTCAAAAAGTCGTATTCTAGGTCGCTAATAGGATTTTGAGCTTGTCTTTCTCTAGTTTGAGTCATTGATTCACCCTCCTTTAGGCTTTCTATACTTACTTCTACTAGCCCTCAAAGAGGTGTTCATCTGTCCAGAAGAGTATAAGGAGAGAGATTGGGGATCGGACATGAATCAGTTAACAGTTAACAGTGATCAGTTTAATTTGATAACTGATCACTGATAACTGATAACTGATTAGTTGTCCCCCATGTCCTCCCTATCTCCTTTTTTGCATTGACGCGGTTCGCTCTAATTCTTGCTCTTTTTGTTGTTGATTACTCTCTATATATACAATTGGGCAAGATTTTGTATTAGCACTAATGCAATCCATATGTGGTGTTTTGGCACACACTATTAGCAATGCACCAAGAATTAATAATAAGGCACAAATTGAGGCTCCCTGAATCCAAGAAATTTCCAATGCTCCATGCACAACTAATTCTCGCAGAACTGATACAATTGTGACTTCAACTGCTACACCTACAGAAATACTGTGTTCCTGTAAGTAAATCATCAGCAATCGAAATAATTCCACCAAAATCAAGATAAATAATATTTTGGCAGTCACTAGTTTATAATCCAGTTGTTGTGTAAGGGCCATAAATATCGACCATAGTTGCATCAGCATGACGCTAAATAAGCTCAAACACAAGATAACCACAATCAAATCTTGGAAAGCTTCCATATTGCGGACTATCCAGTGTCGATCAAACCAGCGATCGCAAAACAAAAATTGGCTTTTGGGGCGCTTTCTCATGAATTTTCCATTTTAGTATTGAGACAACTGTTGACACACCAGCCAAGCCAGCTCACCCAATACTTTTATTTTGGCAGAACTAAGGATGAGGAGAACATCCAAGCAAGCTTTTTGGCTTTTAGAAAAAAAGGTGTAAGAAGATTTTGATTAGTTTTTGATACTTTAGATACTTTCAGGCATATACTAATTTTTGCGTTGAGGAATTAAGTCATGACTCAAGCTTTACGGAAAGTAGTTACATTCGATGAATTTGTTACTTGGTATCCAGAAAACCCACAGCGACGCTATGAATTATACGATGGAGTTATTATTGAGATGCCACCACCTACAGGCGACCATGAAGAGGTAATTGGATTTTTAATTGGAGAAATAGTTACAGAATATAAACGTTTAAAACTGCCTTACTTTATCCCTAAAACAGCATTTGTCAAGCCATGTGAGAGCGAATCAGCTTACTCGCCAGATGTGGTGATCTTAAATCGTCCTAACCTCGTAAATGAACCATTGTGGAAAAAAGCATCTACTGTTAGTCAAGCCGAATCTATTCCTCTGGTGATTGAAGTTGTTAGCACCAATTGGCGGGATGATTATCTCAAAAAAGTGGCTGATTATGAAGCTGTGGGAATTCCAGAATACTGGGTTGTAGATTATGCAGCTTTAGGGGGGAGACGGTTTATTGGCAATCCTAAGCAACCAACTATCTCTGTTTACATTTTGGTTGAAGGTGAATATCAAATTAATCAGTTTCGCGGTGATGAGCGCATTGTATCAACAACATTCCCAGAATTGAATGTAACTGCTCAACAGATTTTTGAAATTGGGGGGACATATAATTAGCACAGGTCGGCGGAAATAAAGCAACCATTTCAAATACTCGAAAAGCTTATAAAATAAGCATTCTTTCTTTTTACTTTTGCCTTTTTACTTTTGCCTTATTGTATTAGCTATCTTGATAATGCATCAATACAACAGGTACAACACCTAGCTTTCTTCCTAACTCAGATAATTGAAATTTGCGTTGCAGCGATCGCGGTAAATTTTCAAAAGCGATAGGTACAAAACCAAATTTATAATAAAAATTTGCTAGGCGCTGACCTAAGCACTCCAAATATAGCGGTTGAGTTGCAGCTTGGATTAAATGCTGAGTCAAAATACTCCCCAAGTTGCGATCGCGCCAGTTTTGCTTAACTACTAAACTACCAAGTTCTTGGGCGTCAGAAAAATTACGTAGTTGTCCACAAGCTACTATTTTTTGGTCACATTCTATTACCCAAAATTGTTGCCAAATTAATTGTGTTGGGTCAAGTTTTGCTGATAGCACCAACCACCGAATTGACCAAGTATCAGATTGAATTGCTTGGCGGAGAATACAACCAGTCGGTAAAGATAAATTATCTTTTTTCATGATTACATTTGGCACGAATCAAATTAAATTCGCATTGAGTTTGTTAGTTATTAGCAATAATTTTGTAGTTATTGATTTTCATAAGTCATAAATTATTAATCCTTAACTTTTGATTAGGCAATAAAAGTGTCAATAATTGCTGAAAAACAAATACAAAAAATAATTATTCGTAGAAGTTACTTTTTAATTTATAGAATCATAAAATATTTAGATTAACCATTCCGTTGACCTTTCCCCTAAATCTAGAGGGATACTAACAGCTTTACCGAGTCGTGGACGTTCCCGTGTTTCTTGAATAAATTGTTGTACCTGTGCTGTGCCACCTAAGTAATTTAAATAGCTAGCAATACTTTCCAAATGCTCTTGGTACTCAGCCTCATTGAGGGGAAATGAAGCTTGTTCTAAATATTTCCACATTACTTGCAAAAATATTTTACCTTGAGTGCGGCGCAGTTGAACATCATAAGAGCGCCCCCACTTTTCTAGCAGCAGTTGACGTAATTGTTGTCCTGTCATAGTTATTCTCAACTATATTTTACATTTAGTTATGATGTTAAGTTCAGTTACTCAAGTATGATAGGAATATAAAGAAATGTAATGCTACAAAACAAGATGCTAGAAATATCTTGACAAGAAAACTAGCGTCTTTGTGGGCATGAGCATCAAAAAATAGACAAGAGTTTCTGGATAATTAGAACTCAAGTCAAAATTGTTTACAAAATACACCTAGAACGCGTAGATTATGGCTCAATTTTCCGAATCAATGGACGTACCCGATATGGGGCGCCGTCAGTTCATGAATCTTCTGACTTTCGGAACTGTAACAGGAGTTGCCGCCGGGGTATTGTTTCCCGTTGTCAAGTATTTCATTCCACCTGCTAGTGGTGGTGCTGGTGGTGGTACAACAGCCAAAGATGAATTGGGTAACGATGTCGGTATCAGCAATTTTTTAGAAAGCCATAATGCGGGCGATCGCGTTCTGGTTCAGGGACTAAAGGGCGACCCCACCTATATTGTGGTAGAAAACAAAGAAGCGATCGCCGATTACGGAATTAATGCTGTTTGTACCCACTTAGGTTGTGTTGTACCTTGGAACGCTGCTGAAAACAAGTTCAAGTGTCCTTGTCACGGTTCTCAATATGATGCAACCGGTAAAGTAGTTCGCGGGCCTGCACCACTTTCTTTGGCTTTGTCTCACACTTCTACACAAGATGACAAAATAGTCCTTACCCCTTGGACAGAAACCGACTTCCGTACAGGCGAAGAACCTTGGTGGAGCTAAAAGTCTTGTGATTTGTCCTTTGTCATTTGTCATTAGATAATGACCAATAAGCAATGACCGATGACCAATGACCAATGACCAATGACCAATGACTAATGACCAATGACATATTTATTCAGAGAAACTAGTCCTTAAGAGATGAGAAAAGCCTTGAAAAGCGCGAGACTAACTCGCAGTGCTAGAGTAATTAGCAAAACATTACTCGTTGCGATCGCCTGCGTGACATTCTTCTTCACCAGCGATCTAGTCCTTCCCCAATCAGCCGCCGCCTATCCATTTTGGGCGCAGCAAACCTATCCAGAAACACCCCGCGAACCAACGGGAAGGATTGTTTGTGCTAACTGTCACCTAGCGCAAAAGCCTGCGGAAGTAGAAATTCCCCAATCAGTTCTACCTGACACAGTATTTAAAGCGGTAGTAAAAATTCCTTACGACACCAGCGTCCAGCAAGTAGGCGCAGACGGTTCCAAAGTTGGTTTGAACGTCGGCGCTGTGTTAATGCTACCAGAAGGCTTCAAGATTGCTCCTGAAGATCGCATTCCTGAAGAATTGAAAGAAGAAGTAGGCGATGTTTACTTCCAGCCTTATAAAGATGGTCAGGACAACGTGCTTCTTGTCGGCCCCATCCCTGGCGAACAGTACCAAGAAATTGTCTTCCCAGTTCTTTCCCCTGACCCCGCTAGCGACAAAAACATTCACTTCGGCAAATATGCAGTTCACTTAGGTGCTAACCGGGGACGCGGACAAGTTTACCCAACAGGCGAAAAGAGCAACAATACTGTTTACACAGCTTCTGCTGCTGGTACAATTACCAAGATTGCCAAAGAGGAAGATGAGTATGGTAGTGCCAAATATCAACTCAGCATCCAAACTGACTCTGGCGAAACTGTTGTCGATACAATTCCTGCTGGTCCTGAGTTGATTGTCTCTGAAGGACAAACACTCAAGAGTGGAGACGCTTTGACCAATAATCCCAACGTCGGCGGCTTTGGTCAAGACGATGCAGAAATCGTACTGCAAGATCCCAACAGAGTGAAATGGATGATTGCATTTATCTGTTTGGTCATGCTAGCTCAAGTCATGCTGGTTCTGAAGAAGAAACAAGTTGAGAAAGTCCAAGCAGCTGAAATGAATTTCTAAATTTTGATTGGAATTATCAAGTGAGGACAGGCAAGACGCCTGTCTTTTTTATATTGGATATATTGTATTATTATAAATATTATAATACTTTAAACTTAATGACATGGCTGACAAAATTTATCCCATAGCTCATGCCAAGATAGGTACTCAAGACGGATTTCGTCTACCCCGTGCCTTTTCTAAAGATTATCCTAATTTAGTTAATGCTTCTGGTTATATCGAAGTATTATCTGAAAATACATTTCTAGTCAGATTAGATACGGAAGAAATGGAAAATGCAGATGAAACAGAATCACTGATGTTGAGTTTATTTCTTGATTTCCTAATGAAAGATGCAATCAAAAATCCTTCAAAGCTTATTCCTTATACACAAGAAATGAGTGATGAAATGGATAATTTACTAGCTGATGTAGAGTTAGATTAATGAGTTCATTCACTTGTCATGGATGGAAAATCTTTTTTTACCCATTGTTTCATAAGCAATGGGTAGAATTGTCTAATCGAGTGCGTGTTTTAAAAAATAAATTAACTCAAGAAGAATTTATTAAACATCCAGATATCAAGTTATTAAAAGCATTAGATGTTGGTATCAAAGAAAAAATACCTCAAGATCCTTTTGCTACCTACTTTGTTTTACAAAAACCTTTACAAAAATATGGTCGTCTCAAGAAAATGGGACTACCTGAAAGATATCGATTGTTCTTTAGAGGATTTAAAGAACAAAAAATTATTATTATTCTTTGGTTAGGATTTCCCCGCAAAGAAGGGGATAAGAAGGATTGTTATCAAGTTTTCTCTAAAAAAGTAACGAATGGAGAGTTACCTCAAAGTATTGATGAGTTGCTAACTGAGTGTCAAAAAGAAGATTCTCAAGAAGAGAAAGAAGATAGAACTAATTAGAAGTTCCGCCTGGTGTTCCCCATCAAATATTTAACGAATCGCAATAAGATTTAGAGTTTTTGGTGATTTCCCAACCTCCGAGTCATGGCGATCGCAGGATATCCCAGGACAAGATCCCCGATTTCTACTGAGGATACAGCTGGCGAATCAGGGGTGACACCCCTCATGAACGATTTTTCGTCATTCCATCAGATGTAGAGACGTAGCATTGCTACGTCTCTACAATTCAATTTGTGATCAACGAGGGGTCAGACCTCCTATTCGCCAGCTGTATCCTACTGAGAAGTCGGAGATCTAAGCTCTGCAATTCTCACAAATCATATACGATCGCTATACACTAAAAACACATTTACTCAGACCCCAGTGCAAACTGACAAAATTTTTTATAGTTTATTTCAAACTTTCCCCAGTATATTTTTTGCCATCATTGGTAACACAACAGCCAATGTCGATGCTTATGAATTTGTCTCTGTCGAAATTAAGGAAACAGCTTTTCGGATTGATGGGGTGTTTGTCCCGACAATTGAAACCGCCACACAGCCAGTTTATTTTGTCGAAGTTCAGTTTCAACTAGATGCGACTTTTTACAGGCGCTTTTTCGCAGAAATATTTCTCTACCTCAAGCAAAATGCATCTGTGAATTTTTGGCGTGCGGTTGTGATCTATCCTAAACGGAGTGTAGAGCCTGAAGATCAACAAGCATATCGATCGCTGCTTGATAGTTTGCAAGTTCAGCCTATTTATTTAGATGAGTTAGGTGTAGCAGCAGAAAACTCTCTGCAAGTTGCGATAGTCAAGCTAATTATAGAAAGGCAAGAGACAGCCGTTGAGCGTGGTAGACAATTAATTTTACAAGCCAGACAGGAACTAACGGATGAAGCTATCCAAAAGCAAATTGTAGAATTAATAGAGACCATCCTGTTGTACAAATTTACCCAGTTAAGCCGAGAGGAATTAGCAGCGATGTTAGGCATAGATGACGAATTCAAAAAGACAAGGATGTATCAATCGATCGCACAAGAAGCCAGACAGGAAGGCTTGGAAGAAGGCTTGGAAGAAGGTAAGCAGCGAGGCAAGCTGGAAGCTATACCCCGCTTATTGGCTTTGGGGTTAAGTGTAGAACAAATAGCCCAGGCTCTAGATTTAACTGTAGAGCAAGTCCAACAAGCAGCAGGTAATCAAAACAAATAGCGATCGCTCCTTTTTTCCTCTACAAATTTAAGAAGCGATCGCCTAATACCACTAAGCCTACATAAGGCTGAAGTGTGAAATACCCGATCTTTTTTTCGGTATTCACACCATGACCTAATTTTTAAATTTCTGTTACATTAATTTACATAAAGACATAAAAATTAAATTAAAGGCTAAAAACTATGATTACTATCTTGATTGGATTATTCGTTGTTGGTTGGGTAGCAGCTTCCTTATTGGGTTCTATGGCTTATTTCTTGGGAGAACAAACAAAACCTATCCACGAACGTAACTGGCGTTCTGCATCTTTTGAAAAACTAGCTAAATCCATCACTGGTAAAGATATAGACTATAGCGATCGCACCCCTGCATATGGAATGGATGCTTACGTTAGCAATACATTACCGAATTAATGGCAGATATTGGGTTTCTTCCACAAAAATTTAGTTTATTTGAGAGTATTTAGCTACCCCCACTTGTTTAACCTGGGGGTTTTGTCTTAGTTATAAACAGCAAAATCCTAAACCCCTAGAAATTTTTGATACCATTGCCTGCTATGGTGGCTGCGAGGTATCTGGGGATCTAAAAAGCCCAAAATCGCACAATTTGTTGATAGATTTGCCAGGATCGCTTTCTCCAAATCTTCCGCAGGTCGCTTAACGTACAAAACAAGATCAACGTTCCGATAAACGTCAAGATCATTCCCCACAATGTCAGCACCTTGAGCATCATAGTCCTGATCACAAAACCCAGAATAATATCCAGCTCCTGTTTGCACTAAAACATGACAGCCGAGCTTAACTAAGCTGGCAACGGTTGCTGGGGTCGCAGCAACACGAGTTTCTGCCTCGCGAGTTTCACGAGGAACCATGATGATCTTCATTTAAAAACTCGAAAAATTTAAGATACGCAAAAGGGTCTAGAGCGCCGGTCGAGTAGAGGCGATTGACAAAAGATACAATATTTGTTGTGTCCAATCTCCGGGGTTCAAGGCATAAGAGGTATAAAATGCGTCCACCAATCTGGCAACCTCCCATCGAGTTATCACCCAAAGAGTCAACGGTAGTAAAACGTATACGTAAAGCCAAGCTATTTGTATTTTTGCGGCAGATCCGCCACGAACTATTTGATTCAAATTTTCAATTAGAATTGGCAAAAATTTTTAAAGATAGTAGCGTCGGACTATGCCCGGTGCCACCAGCACAATTAGCACTTTTCATTATCCTTCAAGCATATACAGGAGTTTCAGATGATGAGGGAATAGAAGCAATAGAAATGGATAGAAGATGGCAGCTAGTTTTAGATTGCCTTGATTGTGAAAAAGCCCCATTCAGTAAAGGAACCCTAGTCAAATTCCGTGCCCTTTTAATATCACATTCTTTTGATAGAGGGTTAATCGAAAAGACAGTTGAAATGGCTAAAATTTGCGGAGGCTACAATTCAACTTCATTAAAAATAGCCCTAGATTCAAGTCCATTATGGGGAGCAGCAAGAGTTGAAGATACCTATAATTTATTAGGTCATGCGTTAAGAAAAGCGTTATCAATAATAGCTGAAATTAATCAAGATAGTTTAGAAAATATAGCATCAAAATTTGGTGCTGATGTCGTCGCTAAAACCAGCTTGAAAGCTGCTCTTGACTTAGATTGGGATAATCCAGAAGCTAGAAATATAGCACTATCAAATATTTTACAAACCCTGAACTCCGTTGAATCACAGATTAATCAAACAACTGATTTGAACGATTCAACGGCTCAACAAGTACAGTCAAATCTGGCAATTGCACGACAAATCGAAACTCAGGATGTTGAGGAGGCCGCAGATGGTTCCCCAAAGCTTCGTCAGGGGGTTACCAAAGATAGACGTATTTCCATCGAAGATAAAGATATGCGTCATGGACGTAAAAGCCGCAGTCAGAAATTTGATGGGTTTAAACGTCATGTTGCTAAGGATTTAGACTTAGGAATGGTCAGGGCTGTTGGTATCACCAGCGCCAACGCACCTGAAGCATCTGTGACTCTAGATATTGAACAAGATTTAAAACAGCAACAAGTAACTATTCGAGAATTACACATTGACCGTGCCTATTTGACCAGTCATTTTGTCAAACAGCGCACACCTGATCTGACTATTATTTGTAAGCCCTGGAAAGTCCGCAACGGTAAACTTTTTGATAAAAATGCTTTCGTTCTCGATTGGGACAATTCTTTGATTCTTTGCCCAAATGGAATCAGTTTGCCCTTTCACGAAGGCGGCATCGTCCACTTTCGTGAAGATGAATGTCTTGCTTGTCCCCTACGTTCTCAATCCACCACCAGCAAACATGGCCGGACTATTTCCATTCATCCTGATGAATCTTTACTTGTGGAACTACGCCAGCGTCAAACTACTGAGGTTGGACGCGCTCAACTCCGTCAACGTGTCAGTGTTGAGCATACTCTAGCTCATATTGGTCACTGGCAAGGAGACCAAGCTCGCTATCTTGGTCTACGTAAAAATCTTTTTGATCTACGAAGAATGGCTGTCGTTCACAATCTCCATGTTCTGGCTCGTATATCCCACACTACACCCGAAAATTCGTCCCTCATCCCTGCTGCATAGTCTTTTTTATTTGTCAATAACCTCTACTCGACCGGCGCTCTAGTACAGCACGGCGTAAATAAAGCAACCATTTAAAATACTCGAAAAGCTTATAAAATAAGCTTTCTTTTTACTTTTGCCTTTTTACTTTTGCCTTGTTGTACTAGCTTCTGTCTAGACTAATTTATACAGCTTTAATCAGCGTTATAAACCTTAATTATGAGTATTATACCAATACCTGTCTAAATTTTTTTCTAATAAATAAAAATACAGTTGGTGTTAGAGTTAAAACTCGTTGTAAGTCAATTTTTTGAACAAACCGCACCAAATGCGGAGGACTCACAAAGAAATAAACAATGCTTAACACCAACCGTATTGGTTTAAGGACTAGTTTTTAAAGTTTCAACCGTTAATACCTGCGGTGGTGTTGCATCTGGTGGATAAAGAAAATCTACTTGTACTAATCTTTTGTCGCCCGGTTTCATATTTAATATTACTAAGGGTTCTCCAGACTGACCGCGTTTTTGTACTAAATGCACAAACTGGGTTTGCTGCTGACCTTGATCATCCTTGTAGCCTAAGCGGACTGTCCCACGGAAATACACTTGTTGGGCTGGTGTACTCAAAAAGCGTAACCCCGGTTTGACTAACTGGTCTTCTTTGAGGGGTGTCTGCATAGATATAGTTACTTTTTGCGGTGTCTGGGTGTTGTTATGTAGTGGGAACTTCAGGTTGTATTGTATGCCGTAATTTCCATGAGCTAAATATGCTGTATCAGGATAGCGGACTAACATCGGCGCACTTTGAATTTGATCGGTTCCTAAAGTTCCAGCAGGGACAGTGCTTAATGCATAAGAATAAGCTTGACCTGGTTGAGGAATAGTCAGATATTTGGATTTAGCACCATCTGTAATAAAAGCCCGCCAAAAAGAACCGTTGGCCACACCTGCGACACGTCCATAAACTATCGGTGTGTCGGTTTTTTCTAAAGGAGTGGGGGTTTTATCTCGCGGACTGGCTAAATTACCGTTATTGAGTAAATTTTCCCATTCTTTTAAATTAGGCGATCGCTCGCTACCATCAGGATTAGTTTTTGCAAACATTGCCAAACTAGCCGCGTAGACAGTTCCGCTACTATATAGACGAATCAAAGCAGATCGACCATTTAAAGGTGGGGTGAGTCCTTTGACTGGAATTGGTGTATTCAACAGCATCTGACTTTCCCCTGGTGGAATCACAATTTGAGCAGGGAAAATATCTTGGCGACGTCCACGTAAGACATCATTCATGACGCGATCGCCTGGGCCAGCAAAAACATTTCCTGAAAGATTTCGAGTTAAAGATGGTAATTCCACAAATGGTGCATCTGGCTGACTTAAATAAGTTGCACCTTGAAAAACATTAATCTTTATTGGTTGTTTACCTGGGTTATGTAGGATTATCCCTAGATAAAGCGATCGCAAGTCATTTGGGGTAGGTGCTTCAGCAACATGATGGGCAAAAATATCAAATCTTCCCTTAAAAGGATAATTCAGATGTGCAGTTGACACTTTTTTCCCTTTATGAGGAAAGGTAGACAAAAGAATTCCTTCTGTCACAACTTTTTCTGGACTATTGCTATTAAAGGTTGGTATTTTATCCAGTTTTCCTGGTAAAGGACGTACTTGTTGAGTTTGTACTATTTCTTCTGGTGGTGATGGTGGTAGAGGAGTTGTTTGAGCGAGAGGAAGGATGAGTAAGATTGGCAACATATACTTAGATAAATTTTTCTACAAACAGACGCAAAAGATTTTATCAAAGTGCCACCCTGTAAATAATTAATAAAAAATCAGCAAGAATTGAGGGCAAATTTTCTATAGTCAAAATAGAAACGTGGATAAATGTGCAAGGAACTTTTAATTGGCACTGTCGCAGGTCATCTAGTACTGAATAATTTAGACCTTCAACAGACAAATTTGCTCCAGTCATGGCTAATCTCAAAATTCCTTATCTTAACCATCAACTGCTCTAAATTCAGCGTTGTTTACAACACAGTTTGACCAAAACCAGCATTTATTCCACACTTAATTGCGTCTGCTTTTGGGTCATGCCACAGCAGATAATTCCATCTGGCAGTAGTTCTGTGATTTTTTCCAGTACTTGAGTCTTGGCTAGTTGCACATCCACAAAGAGCGATCGCACCAAAGTCAAAGCATGAGATATCGAATCAAGTTTAGCTAGTTCAATCAATAAATCATCATCAGAATTTGATTTTTGATCAGATCGCCAAGTTGCAAAATAAATTAATAGCAACCTTCTCGTCATTACGAATATTATTTAAAATAGAATTACCCTCCATAATAAATTGACAGGGAGCAAGTTAATGGCGGTTATAGCAGTTGTGGACTATGACATGGGGAATTTGCACTCAGTCTGCAAAGGTTTAGAAAAAGCTGGGGCAACTCCGAAAGTTACAGATTCAACAAAGGAATTAGAAAGAGCAGATGCGATAGTATTACCGGGAGTGGGTGCATTTGACCCGGCAATACAACATTTAAGATCGCGGAATTTAGAAGCACCCATAAAAGCAGCGATCGCATCTGGCAAACCCTTTTTAGGTATTTGTTTGGGACTGCAAATTTTGTTTGAGTCTAGTGAAGAAGGCTGCGAACCAGGACTAGGAATTATAAAAGGAAAAGTGCGTCGCTTCCGTCCAGAACCAGGAATTACTATTCCCCACATGGGTTGGAATCAACTTGAATTGACTCAACCAAAATGTCTTTTATGGGAATATTTAGCGCCTCAACCTTGGGTATATTTTGTCCATTCTTATTATGTTGACCCCACCGAACCCCAAGTCCGTGCGGCTAATGTCACTCATGGTAGTCAAACTATTACAGCCGCTATTGCCTATGAAAACTTAATGGCAGTCCAGTTTCACCCAGAAAAATCTTCTAATATTGGATTGCAAATTCTGTCTAATTTTGTTGCCCAAGTCCGCGATCGCGAAGAAATTGCTGCTTAAAATCAAGTTAATTTTTGTAAATATCTCCTATCACTTCACCTGTTTTATCATCTCCGCCATTCTTAGTCAGAATGATGGAAAAATTCTGCTATAAATGTGATGGATTGTTATTTAATGAACAGGAATTAGTTAATATTTTACCTGAACCACTTTTTGTGATTATAAAGTTAGAGCGAAAGTGAGTTTGTCATAAAGTCTGCGTTAATTTTGACCCTAAGCTCATGGCTCTGAGAATTTACGGAAATCGCTCGTTAAAAACATTACCAGGTAAAGATACCAGACCCACAAGCGCGCGGGTTAGAGAAGCTATATTTAATATTTGGCAAGGAACAATAGAAGGATGTCGCTGGCTAGATTTGTGTGCTGGTACAGGTTCGATGGGTGCAGAAGCATTGTGTAGAGGTGCAACAAGTGCGATCGCGATCGAACAATCCAGCCGTGCCTGTGCAATTATCCAACAAAACTGGCAACAAGTAGCGAAAGAGCAACAACAGTGGAAAGTGCTGCGCGGTGATGTAGTGCAGTTATTGCCAAAACTAGCTGGACAACAGTTTAATAGAATTTACTTCGATCCACCTTATGCTAGTCAAGTTTACCAACCAGTACTAGAGGCGATCGCATCTTACCAATTATTAGATTCTCATGGGGAAATAGCAGTCGAACACAGTTGTCAAAATACACCACCAATAATTCCCGGTTTAGAAATCTGTCACCAAAAAATTTACGGTAACACAGCTGTTACTTTCTACACAACAGGGTTGACGAATGATTTTAATACTGGCAATACATCTTCTGGAACAAATAAGCGAGAAGGAGAGAATGGAGACATGGAGAGTATTTGTAATTAGATTCTCCGCGTCAGCGCGTCTGATCATTCCCCACGTCTCCCCACGTCCCCTTAATAAAAATTAACCTCCCAATTCGTTGGGACGCTTGTATTGCTTATAAGCAGCGTAGAACAGTCCACCCAGAGTTACGAAGATTAGACCCAGAACAATGCCATCTAGCAGGGGTTCAACCACTTGAGATCTCCTTGTTGCAGTTGTTAAAGATTTATTTCCTGTTCTCAATCTTACCAAATTTGGCATCAATCCCATGTTTGAAGATGGTTTTAGCCAACAACAGAATATAGAAAAATAGATATTGTGCTTGCAAACACAATCAAAGAAATTTTAAGCTATGTGTATGAAATGAAAATTTTTTGTACACCCAAACTTTGACAGCAAAAAAATTTGGATAACCAAATTACCCAACCTAAAAATATCATTCAGCGAATCGCCTTAATGGCTCTGGCGATTTTGCTAGCGCTTCTCTTGGGGATTTTTGCTGTTCGCATAGTAAGAGCTTCCGATCCCTATGTTAAGACAGTTCTATCCCTAACAGGTGATCCAGTACAAGGACATGCGATCTTTCAAATTAACTGTGCCGGTTGTCATGGTTTGGAAGCAGACGGTCGAGTCGGTCCTAGTCTACAAGGAGTCTCTAAGCACAAATCCCCCTATGGTCTAATTCATCAAGTCATCAGTGGCGAAACTCCTCCTATGCCAAAATTCCAGCCTAGTACTAAAGAAATGGCAGACCTGCTTAGTTATTTGGAAACATTGTAGTTTTGTTGGTGATTGGGTTAGCTGTTGGTAGTTTATGCTTTGTGCTTGATGATTGGTTGTTGGTGGTTTATGAGAGGTAGGTTGAAAACCCTGTGCATTATACAGTGGATGAAAATCACGAAGCAGCATAAATCCTGCGTCGTGATTTATCAAGATTCTAAACAACTAACCATTAACAAATGACAAATGACAATTGAAGTAGACTACCATTTTCCTGAAGGTGTAGACCCTCATAAACAAGCCAAAGTCATCGCCGTTGGGCAAACAGTCGGAACTTGGGATGCGGGTTTTGCCCATAAAGAAGCGACTTTGCGATCGCATCTGGCACAAAAGTAGTCTCAGTCCAAACCGAAATCCAAACAGGTCACAGCATCGCTACCATTCGTTTTCCAGAAACGAATGTCGAAAAGGATATATCTAGCCTGTTGACGATGATATTTGGTAAATACTCAATAGCTGGTGCGGCGAAAGTTATTGTGGTGCGTCTACCAGAAACTTATGGTCAGTCTCCAAAAGTTGGAATTACAGGTATCCGTGAACTATTGAGAGTGTTTGATCGCCCCTTAATTATGGCTATATTTAAACCAGCATTGGGGCTTTCAGCTTCAGATCACGCTGCGATTTTGTCAGAAGTAGCTCATGCTGGTCTATTTCAATTAAATACTTTATAACAAGACAAATTGCTGGTGATATCGATTCTTTAGCATCGGGAGCATTCCAAATGTCAGAATAAAAATTGGGATGCTCTCGTTGGGGATCTGAGCATTGCAATTCTCACAAATCATATAGGATTGCTATATCATTTATTTTCTGATAAATAATCTCTAGTAAAAATGACTGACATGAGTGCAAAAAAAAGTGGTTTCCAGAAAGCATATGTAATGAAAAAGAAGCGCTTGTTTGCTCTTGCCATGCTTTAATTTGGTCATAACTAACTTCTTGATCTTGCAAACCACCAAAAGCAGTAATAGGACAATCCAGTGGTGTTTGTTGAGTGTAAATATAAGTTTCTAGTACTGCAAAATCTGCCCGTAGAATAGGCATGAATAATTGCATAAGTTCATCATTTTCTAGTAAGGCTTCTGGAGTCCCATTTAAATGACGCAATTCTTCAATAAATTCTGCATCCGGTAAGCTGTGAATAGGTGGTTTGGTATCAACAATTTGAGGTGCGCTGCGAGCCGATACAAATAGATGACTCGGTTTTACACCATACTGTTTGCGGAGTAGACGAGCAAGTTCAAAACTCACAAGTCCACCCATGCTGTGGCCAAAGAAAGCAAACGGTTTGTTTAAGTTTGGTTTAAAAACACTAGCTAACTCTGTGACTAGAGGTTCTAATTGAGTGAATGAAGGTAACTTGATCCGCATTCCTCTACCAGGAAGCTCGATCGCACAGATCTCTACAGTTGGTAGAAGATGATTTGACCACCCACGAAATATATTAGCGCTACCACCAGCATAAGGGAAACAAAATAAGCGGATTTTGGCTTCTGGATTAGGTTTAGGACAAACAAACCAAGAATCTAAATTTGAGGTGTTGGGCATCTTGCTACTGTTTTTGCTCTTGTGGATACATCTAGTTTACGAAAAATTCGTTTTCAAGTCTGTGTGATTGTATTTTGACCAATATTAAACTTCAACAGCAATTTTTATATTAGTTAAACCATAAGATAGCGCTCGATTTTTTAGTAAACATAGCAATTTTGTTATACTAAGTAAGATCAACCATAAAATAAAATTTAAAAAGCATTAAATCAAATGCAGCAAATATTTTATAAAAATTACATTAAAATTGGCTGTAATATATATAGTAAGAGTTTTAGCTATTTTCGAGTTTGAGTTCTCAACAAGTATTTTATCAAAAAAACACGCTAGTTGATGTATAGTTCGACAAGCTCTTGATTCAGTAAAAATTTAATTTCTTTAAAGTAAATTTAGTATAATTAAAATTTTAATATATGACTTTACAAAATTGGAGACGCAAGCGCGGAGTTGCACTTACTACTAAAGGATTGCAAAAACTTCAAGAAGCAAAGCGCACATCAGAAGCACAGGAAAATTTTGGCAACAGCTATACATTTGAAGAAATGAGCGCACTTACTGGGTTATATCCCAGTACAATCTCAAAAGTACTTAATCGCGAATCCGGGGTTGATAAAAAAACTCTTGAGAAGCTATTTACAGTTTTTAAGGAAAAACTAGAAAAAAGTGACTATATTAGTTCAAATAGTCGGATAGATTGGGGAGATGCTACTATTCCAACAGTTTTTTATGGACGTACGCAAGAAATTGCCACTTTAGAGCAATGGATTCTTAATGAGCGGTGTCGATTTGTAGCAGTATTAGGAATGGGCGGAATTGGTAAAACGTCTTTGTCTTTAAAGCTTGCTCAACAGATTCAGGAAGAATTTGAATATGTCATCTGGCGATCGCTAAGAGAAGCACCACCTATTAAATCTGTTCTCGTAAATCTCATCCAATTTCTCTCTGACGAGCAAGAAACACAAAGCAATCTCCCACAAAATCTGGCTGAGATCATATCCAGGCTACTTGATTATTTACGAAATAATCGTTGTCTAGTGATTTTTGACAATATAGAGTCAATTCTCAGCAGTGGTAATCGCTCTGGACATTACCCTGAAGGATATGAGGAATATGGTCAGCTGTTTAAACAGCTAGGAGAAGCAGCTCATACTAGCTGTTTAGTGCTAACTAGTCGGGAAAAACCCAAAGAAGTAGCATTAATGGAAGGTAGAGCGCTACCCATTCATTCCCTACTACTGACTGGCTTAAATGTGGAAGAGGGACAGGAAATTTTGAAAGTCAAGGGACTATCCGCAACAGAGAAAGAATGTAAAAGAATGATTGATCTGTATGCAGGCAATCCATTAGCCTTAAAGATAGTTGCCACGACTATTCAAGATGTTTTTGGTGGTAATGTGACTCAATTCTTGCAACAAGATACAGCAGTTTTTGGAGATATTCGTGATGTTTTAGAGCAGCAGTTTGAGCGCTTATCAAACCTGGAAAAAGAAATTATGTATTGGCTAGCAATTAATCGTGAGCCAGTTTCGTTATCGGATTTACGAGAAGATATCGTATCGCCAACACCACCACAAAAATTAGTAGAGGCTCTAGAGTCTCTAGTTAGGCGATCGCTAATTGAGCAAAGTGCAGCAACTTTCACCCTGCAACCTGTAGTTATGGAGTATGTCACTCAGGTATTGATAGAACAGGTATGTGAAGAGATCACAACTGAAAATTTCGATCTTTTTAGATGTCACGCCTTAATAAAGGCAACTGCCAAAGATTACATCAAAGAAACTCATATTCGCCTCATCCTCCAACCATTGATTAATGAACTACTCGCTGTCTTTAGAAGCAAAAGAGGTATTGAAAAACAATTAACTCAAATTTTAGCAAGACTACGAGAAGAATCACCCCAAGAACCAGGCTATAGTGCTGGAAATATCCTCAATTTGTTTAGTCAACTACAGACAGATTTAAATGGCTATGATTTTTCTGATCTCGCTGTTTGGCAAGCTGACCTACGCAGTGTAAGTTTGCACAATGTAAATTTTGCTCACGCTGATTTAGCTAACTGCGTTTTTGCTGAAACCTTTGGTGGTATTCATTCGGTGGCATTTAGCCCTGATGGTCAATTCTTAGCTATGGGAGATACTTATAATCAGGTTCACCTCTATCAAGTTGCAGACGGCAAACAACAGCTTGTTTGTATTGGACACACTGATTGGGTGTGGTCAGTTAGCTTTAGTCCTGATGGAAAAATCCTCGCAAGTGGTGGTAAGGATCAAACAATCAAACTGTGGGATGTGAATACCGGAGAGTGTCTGGCAACTTTACAGGGACATAGTAACGGAATTGCGTCAGTTGCCTTTTCTCCTAAAGGTAATATACTAGCCAGTGCAAGTGAAGACCAAACTGTGAAACTGTGGAATGCTAATACTGGTGAATGTCTGAAAACTTTGTGTGGTCATAATGGCAGAGTCTCATCAGTTGCTTTTAGTCCAAATGGTCAAATTTTAGCTAGTGGTTGTCATGACCAAACGGTGAAATTATGGGATGTCACCACTGACAAATGCCTCAAAACTTTACAAGGACATCATGGTGGAGTCTGGTCAGTTAGCTTCAGTCCAGATGGTCAAACTTTAGCCAGTGGCAGCCATGATCGAACAGTGAGATTGTGGAATGTTGAAACTGGTCTACATACCAATACTTTACAGGGTCATACTGATTGTGTAAATTCATTAGTCTTTAGTTTAGATGGTTATATACTCGCAAGTGGAGCAGATGATCGAACGGTAAAACTGTGGGATGTCAACACTGGTGAATATCTTAGAACTTTACAGGGACATAGCAGTAGGGTATGGTCAATTGCTTTGAGTCCAGATAGTTGCACACTTGTGAGTGGCAGTAGTGACCAAACAGTAAGGTTATGGGATATTAGCACTGGTCAATGCCTCAAAACTTTGCAGGGTTACAGTAGCGGAATCTGGGAAGTGACATTCAGTGCCAATGGTGACATGCTTGTGAGTGGAAGTGGTGATCAAATGGTGAAGTTCTGGGATATTAATACTGGTAAGTGTCTCAAAACTTTGCGAGGACATAAAAATCGGGTGACGTCGGTTACTGTGGGTTCAAATGCCCAGATCGTGGCCAGTGGTAGTGAAGATCAAAGTGTGAAGCTCTGGGATGTCAACACTGGTGAATGTCTTAGAACTTTTAGTGGACATGCAAATTGGCTCACATCGGTTGCTATCAGCCCAAGCTGTCAAATGCTTGCAAGTGGCAGTGATGATCACACAGCAAGGTTGTGGGATGTTAACACTGGTCAATGCATTCATATACTAGAAGGGCATACTGATCGGATATGGTCTGTTGCCTTCAATCCAAATGGTCAAATCGTTGCTACTGGTTCTCACGATAAAACAGTGAAGTTATGGAATGTTACGACGGGGGAATGCATCCGGACACTTTTTGGACATAATAATTGGATCTGGTGGATAACTTACAGTTGTGATGGCCACATACTAGCTAGCAGCAGTACCGACCAAACGATAAAGCTGTGGAATGTCAAAATTGGAGAATGTGTTCAAACTTTGAAGGGTCATACCAGTTCTGTATACTCAGTAGCCTTTAGTCCAGATGGCTTCATGCTAGCGAGTAGTAGTCAAGATCAAACTGTGAAGCTTTGGGATCTCCGCACAAATCAATGTATCAAAACTTTAGAGGGACATACACAATTAGTTTGGTCTGTTACCTTTAGTCCCAATGGTCAAACAGTAGTAAGTGGTAGTCAAGATGACACTATTAAATTTTGGGACGTTAACACCGGGGAGTGCCTCAAAACATTAAGGAATGAGAGACCATATGAAGGTGCGAATATTTCCAATATTATTGGTCTGACAGATGCTCAGAAAGCTTCTTTGAAAGCTTTAGGAGCAATTACATAAATAAACCGACCCGACTACCCTATAGTATTATCGTCCTTTACCTTTTAGTAGAGAAACTATACCTAAAGCACCAAACGTTAACACCCCCAACACAGGAGAAGGTTCAGGAACAGGCACTTTTTCTTTCTTAAGTGTTGAAAATGCTAATTCTCCAATTGTCTTATGAGTAGCAGTCGTTGGATGAAGTTGATCCCAAAACACAAAGGTATCTGGAGTACAGTTAACTGGCTGTGTAGGAGGATTTATCGGTACAACTGATAAGTCTCCTGCAATGCAAGAATCAGTTGCATTGGTAAAACCAAATTCCTGGGGATCTGCAATTATCCGATTAAATAAGGAATTTACATCAAGACCAATAATATTTATATCTGGACTTAATTGCTGATCCCATAAATAGATGCTTGCAGTCAAATTAGAGTTATGTGTACTGATCAAATTGCTAAGTGCATCAGAAGTTTGATTATTCCCGCCTGTAATCGGGAATTTTCCTAAGTCAGGCTGGTTAACCACCATAATATCTTTAGCGCCGACAGCAATTAGTGATTCTACCGCAGTTGATATATTTGTGACTGTCTCGTTTGGATCGGGAACATCACCAAAAAAATACTTTATGTAATCATTCGTACTAGCCCAGACAATGTAAAGAGCATTCGGATCAGCAGACGCATTTGCTGTTGTAAAGCTATTAATTTGTTGCTGTAATCCTGGTAAACCTGCCAAGCCAATGTTATCAAAGCCTGTGGTTGCACCGCCAAAAGCAAAGTTGGTCTGCGGATTAAAATTTATTCCTAAATCAGAGGCGAGATATTCCACCCAAACTGAACCGTTGGAAAAACGCTCATTAACATATGGACTGGGCGGGATAGCTCCACCTGTGGCATTGAATACATTACCTGTATCAGAGAAGCTATCACCAAAGACATAAATTTCATCATAACTCTTTGCTAAGACTTTGAGTGGAAACGCAACAGACAACAGAAAAAGTCCTGCTGCTAAAAATTTTCTTTGCACAGTGGATTTTTAGATATGTTTTCGGTATTATACCGATTATCTAAATAAAAAATACAGATATATTCGTAGTAAGCACTTAAGTGCTTACTACAAACCAAGAGTATTTTTAATCAACAAGATACATACCTACTGTCTTCAGAAACTTTCACTGTTGAGTCTGTTCCCCTAAAAGGATCAGGACTTAGAGCCACATTTCCCCAACGCATTACACTCGCAGAAGCAGCACCTGCTACACCGAATCCATAGATCAGAACCAAGTCATTTTCATGAATTTTACCCAACTGTGCAGCGTGGTACATATTGGCTAATGAGAGTACCGATCCAATATTTGCATATTGCGGATGAATGTTGATTGTCCGTTCTGGTTCAATTCCGAGTACACGTGTGCAAAAGCTCGCAAACCAAGCTGTAGGTGTATTGAAAAGAAAAAAGTCAATTTGCTCTAGGGTTACACCAGCTGCACTGGCAGCAGCTTCACAACAAGTACGAAGAAAATCCGTAACTGTTTCTCGGAATAGCTTGCTTGACTCTTTGCTAAACTGCATACGAACTAGTGGATGACCCTGTTCATCCTCTGAAATAGTAGAGAATAAAGTGTTACACAATACTCTTGTATTAATTGTTTTTGTACCTAGAACTCCCTGATTTTGTTCGAGCGTATCGACAACAAAAGCCCCAGCACCATCACTAATACACCAGAATATAGTATCTTGTTCATCGAAAAAGCGAGAGTATGTACATGAGACAACTACAAGCACTTTTTTATACTCTCCTCCTCGCACCAAAGCACAAGCAGTCTGAAGTGCAACTGGTGTTACTCCACACGCTGCATCTAGATTCCAAGCAGCACCCTGAAAGTCAAGTTGCTGGGCAAGAAAAGCAGCATTGCCAAATCCAATTTGTTCAGGCCAGACTGAAGCAACAAGTATGAGATCTATGTCGTCAACAGAAAGCTTGGCTGCTTCAAGAGCTTTTATTGCCGCATCATATTCTAGTGTCAGGGAAGACTCCCCTGGCCCCAGCAATCGCTGCTCAACTGTTCCACGAAAGGGATCAGACAAATAAGGCATCATCTCTATATCAAACTCATTACTAGGAGTAGAGCCACTTAGTGAAAATAGCTTTGCCAAGCTTTTTTGCTCCGATTGAGCAACTAAATCTGGGTATTTTTCTATGTAATAATCTCTTGTACGTTTGATGCTTGGCAAACTAATAGCGAGCGAACGAATACCTACTGGAGAATACACCATAGTTGAATTGCCTTATTAAACAAATTTAAATAATTGATTTAATAATTTGTAGCACCTTGTGAAATCAGACTTTGATTACGACCTTCAGAAAGTGGTATTTGGGTAGGGTCGATAAGTACATCAACTACAAATGGACCAGCTGCTGCGATCGCTTTCTCTAATGCTGCCTGAACTTCAAATTCCCTTGCAACACGAATACCATCAGCCCCCATCCCTTGGGCAATTTTGACAAAATCTGCTTGTGGAATTGTTGCATCTACGCCCTTAAAACCTAAATACGTCATTCCCTGTTCGCATATGTTGTAGCGCCCATCATTGAGTACAATCCAGATAGCAGGAATTTGATATTTTACAGCCGTACTCACCTCGTTGTTCATGAGCATGGCGCCATCTCCAACAATGGCTATTGCCTTACCTTGACGTGCTAAAGCTGTACCCACGACGCCTGTAACAAAATGTCCCATAGAGGCAAAGCCAGTACTGACACGGAAGCGACCTGGTTTGTCAAATTGCAGCATTGGATTTACCCAAGCCAGGGAGTTAGCAGACTCTGCCATTACTATGATCTCTGTACTATCAACAATTACCCGTTGAATCATATCTATCAGAAACTGCGGTCGCACCAAACCTTCTGCTTGTGGTTCAATTAAATCACGTTTAGGATTAGGCAAAGCGATCGCTAATGAGGAACCAATATTTTCTGGGAAGTATTTCAGCAGTCCTCTTATAAACATTCCAACATCAGACTGGATAGCGAATGTCTCAGCAGATGGATAAGCTGTTCCTGGAACCTCTGCGTTCAGATCAACATGTACAAATCCTCGTGTGGGGATCATCACGGGATTCCAGAAAGAGGTAAGTTCACCAAGGCGTGTTCCGAGTACAAGCGTACGCAAAGGACGCTGTTCTTGCATATAAGTTAAGACTGATCCATGTCCACCAAAGCCTGTAACGCCCACAAATTGAGGATGATTTTCGGGAAAAATACCCTTACTACGGGGTGAACACATGACAGCAGCCCCTGTCATTTCAGCAAGTTGGCGAATTTCCTCTGTTGCACCTCGCGCACCAAAGCCAACCCAGATTGCAAAAGGTCCTTCAGACAGCAATCGCGCACATTCTGCCATTGTTTTCTCACTGGCAGTTGGCAAAGCGTAAGACAGAGGTGCTTTTGGTAACGAGCTTTTGACTGAGCTTGTCTGGATGTTTTTAGGGATACTCAGATGAGCAACAAATCCTTCTGGTCTTGCGAAGCCAAGAGCAAGCCTTCGTGCAACTTCTGAAACTTCATCACTAGATTCGAGAGTAATTGCGTAATGAAATATTGTCCCTGAAGTCAAAAGACCTGTGCTAGGCATGGTATAAGTGCTGGTTTCCTGAAGGGCCCAGCGTCCACGTCGTGTTGACGGTGTTGCACCTGACAGTAGAATAACCTTAGCACCTTCCCAACGGGCAGCTAATAGTCCTGTCAAAGCATTCGTGATTCCTGGTCCTGTGGTAGTGAATATTACTACTGGGCGATCGCTAGCAAAATATGCTTCTGTTGCTGCAAACGCTGCTCCTGCTTCATGCCGAAAGTGGAGTACTTGCAGAGAACTATTATGCAATGCACCCCAAAGTGGTGCGATCGCACCTCCGGAAACACCAAACGCATATACTACTCCTAGATCTTCCAATATCTTAGCCACGGCCTCTGCTACTGACAAAGGTGCAGATGACTCACTATGAGATATATTTTCTAGGGAACTGAACTCTCTAGCCTTGTTAGCTTTCATATCTTTGCTATTTATTTAGCGTCCATCTTAGGCAGACTAAATGCACAATGCACAAAACAGAATTTAATCACGCTAAAACCCTTACAGTGTCTAAATCATATCATAATAACAACTTCATTTGTGCCGCTTATCATCTAGATGTCTTTATGATTACCAGACAGTGTACTTGAAATTGATTAGTGTCAAGACTAATATCTTCTTAGTCCAGATGCGAACGCCTATATATCTTATTAAGAATGAATTATAAGGAAGTGAGAAGGGCGTTTATCTATAAAATTTTACACCTCATTATTGAGAATAATATCAACAAATTATTATTTGACCATTAGCTTTTGAGTAAGGAGATGCGATCGCCAAATTATCTAAAATATTCTTTTATCACTCTGCTGATAATCTGGATATGTGCTTACAGGAAACTTAAGTATAATCATTGTTTCAGCGATCATGAGCTTTGATTGTTGTAATGATTTTAAGATTTAGACAAGCCAAAATCAGGAAGTTAATAAATAATTTAATGAACTATTGTAAATTTTGTTTAAGCTATAGAATTCTTAATCTTACAGCTATTCAAAAAAAGTACACCTGTGGGAACTCATATGACTTTAACTACTTGACAAAATTATAAAATCTAATGTGTTGCTGGTACGTGTATTGAATAATGTATCTTATAATACTTACTAAAATATTTAAAAAACTTTTTCTAACAGGATTTGTACAGATAGTTTTATGTTCAAATTGCTTTCAGTAATTTTTATTTTTCTGGTGATTATTCTTTACAAGGATTAATATATGGGAATCCAATTTGAATCTTGCTAAGTATACTGAAAAACAAAGCTTTGTGTAGCAAGCTTCTAGCCAGCTTGTTTTTTTCAAAAATCAAATAGGAATCCTATAGTAACAATGAAAAAGCTTAAGTTAAACCTCAAAACCTAGATTTTCACTGGTAAAGATGGTTCTGGATTGGCAATACTAAAAAAACTTAGGCAGTTTTAGTATAAAAACAATGAACAAAACCGCAGCAGATGTATTTCCGATTTTTGCAGCATCTGGTAAAGAACCATCAGTGAAACAAATAATCCTTGAATTGACACCAGATGAAGTTAGCAAACTTGAACAACATTGTGACTGGACGGGAAAAGAGGCAATCGATATAATTCGAGAACTCATTCAAGAGTTACCCATAACCTAACTTTTCACGCCAGCTTGTGAAACTCCAGTCTTTGTAAGAATTATGCTACTGTATACGACTTGGGTAATCTGAGTTCAGAAAATATTCAGTAAAATAGCAAGATATTTCCTTAAATGTTATCTAGGAAACATACAATTAATCAGTGTGGAGTAAAATTGCGTTGTAGAGTATCCTTAGTCTATTAGCTGACTAAGGAACCTCTATCCTATTAATTACTGGCTAGTGCGCTTGCAAAAGGCTGAGAGTATTGCTTGACTGGAAAAATAGTTTGCCAAAATTATCATCACTCTCAAGAATAAACCTGGTTCTAATGTTGCTCAGGTCTAGTCATCGGTAACGCTCGAATGAGTTCCCTAATCACATCCGTTGCTGCTCTACCTGTCTGATCACAATATTTTTCAAGCTTACTGGCTTCATTTGATGCCAAGTTTACAGTAATCCGCTTAACAGCCCATTTCTTGTTCATAGTTGAAATCTAGTTGCTTACCACAAATTTGTCAAAGCTACAAAAGTCTGTATTCATTAAATCTGGTTACGAAGCAAATTCAAGTGTTTGCTCAAGAAAGTTGACAAAAAGACATTTTAGGCTTTTTGTAACTTATTGAATTTGTCCCTCGCGAATGGTGTTCATAATTTAATTCTTCTTTCAAAATTCCTTGTGTAGTTTTGAATAAAGTCAAATACCATCCTTAAACTGACCAATTTTTGAATGAACAGGTGATTTTGCTTGCTAATAAGATGATATTTTATCAAGCACCTGCGTTAGTTGCTCAAGCTAACTGCAAATTATCGAGATACTTTTTCCCTAAATAGCTGTATTACTCGTAAAATAGCGAAGACTGCATTTACATTTACGGACTGTAGGTTCAGCATGTTCTGGGGTCGCTCTGTAAATGATCATTGGTTAGTAGAATTTGGTAAATTTTACAACGTTTCTTCCCTAAAAGGTTAATTAACCTGAGTCTAGAATCTCCCCACAAATAGCTTTATTCAGAAAGACTCGTAATTACAAATATTTAGGCTCAATACTATTTTGAAGTTTGTTGGCTAGTCAGGTCAAGACTTAGATAGTATTTTTTTGGTTATTAAACGACAGATAATATCGGGTGCTTTCCTTGTTACTCCTTAAACTCGACATGTATTGTATAACTTTCACATTGTCAAATAATTGATTATGTGCATTCAGTCCAAGCTTGAACTTTAGTTTTGTCAGGATACATGAGTTTTTTTCATCAGCACCTTCTGTTTAAAATATGTATAAAAAATATGGAAATAATAAGGTTTGTTTGAATCTTTTTGAGAAGAATCATTAATTTTCCAGTGCATTCAAGGTATATTATCCTCTATTTGTACAGTATTTGTATAAAAATATTGTATAAATAGCAACAAATAGTATGAGGATAAGCGTATCTTGGTAAATATTCAAGTCTAAATTTGAGGTATTTGGCATCGTGCTACCATTTCTGCTCGTGCGGATACATTGAGCTTACGAAATACTCGCTTCAAAGTTTGCTTGACTGTATTTTGGCTAATCCAAAGTTCGGCAGCAATTTCTGCATTCGTTAAACCTTTTGCAACCAAAGAAGCAATTTGTAATTCTCGTTGAGTTAAACAAGCCACCTGATTTAGCTCTTGTTTTGCTCGCAGAAAAGCTAATTTTGCAGAAATATGAGTGCAAAGCGCACTCAAACGCATCAAATCTTGTGAATTGAAGGCAGATGTTCTATTGGTTCGGGCGAAATGAACTGTGCCAATCAGTTTTCCTTGCCCAACAATAGGTCCCGTCATGATGTGTTCGTGGTCATATATCTTGCCACAGCCACTCTGATATAATTGGCTCTGCTTCCAACTTGTTTCAGTAAAAATAACTTGCTCATGGGCGGGAACGTGATGTTCAATAACATAATCCATAACTGGATCAATCGCCGCACCAACATTTTCGTAGTAGTCGAAAAAGCTATCTGGTAATCCTTTGATATCGATGGTGGCACGTTGTCCTGTAGTGTCATGCAAGTAAATACTCCAATGTTGGCAAACAAATAGTTCCCCTGCTGCATCCATATAATCTAGGCGCAGTTGTAATTCATCACGAGCGATCGCTATTTTTTGAACCAGTGCTTGAAAGCTACCAGACATAGCAAAAATGTACTCAACTGGGTAATTGGCAACCAATATATTCAACTCTAGGATAGCTGTATTCATTGCACAGTTTGAAATTTGCAGTATGAATAATCAGTTTCAAAAGACTATTGGTTTAGTCATTTATCCAGATATGTTTCAGCTAGATATCACTGCTCCACACCAAGTTTTTTCTTTAATGCCTAACACTTCCGTTTTACTGTTGTGGAAGTCACTCGAACCTGTAGTCAGCAATGGTGGGTTAACTATTTTACCAAATACTACCTTTGATGAGTGTCCCCAACTTGATGTGTTGTGTGTACCTGGAGGATCTTTTGGTGCAGTACAAATCATGGAAGATATCGAAGTCTTAGCTTTTTTGCAAAAACATGGAAACACAACCAAGTACATCACTGCTGTTTGTACAGGTTCGCTCATTCTAGCAGCAGCTGGATTGCTGCGAGGATATCAAGCTACTTCCCACTGGGCGTTTCGAGAGCAATTGGAACTGATGGGAGCAAAAGTCAGTACAGAAAGAGTAGTTATAGATCGTAACCGAATCACTGGGGGAGGTGTGACAGCAGGGATTGATTTTGCCTTGACGATTGCAGCAATGCTTTGTGGTGAAGAAACTGCCAAGTTGATTGAATTGATGTTGGAGTACAATCCTTCACCCCCATTTGGAGTGGGTTCACCAGAAAAAGCAGGTGCGGAACTAGTACAAGCTGTTAAAAATTTTGGAATATCGTTGATAGCAGCATCATATGATGCTAGTAGAAAAGCAACTTCTAAAGAAAATTGATTGGCTGATTTAACAATGCCCCAACTTTAATCAGTAAATCATTTATTTTCCCTGCGTCTAAATCCCGACTATGATAACGTCAACACTAATCCCTGATAAAAGTTAACAGTTAACTTATTTTAACTTTTTGCTTAGAAACAACAGTTGATTCAATTGCTGAACCATGGGTAATCATTGTGTAAAACAAAGATTCATAGTGATTTAAAGCTTGGTCAAAAGAATATTGCTCAACAGCAAATTGGCGACTGTTATAGCCGAGAGTTTTAACTTTTTCAGGGTGTTCGTACAAATCCAAAATTGCCTTGGCTAGAGTGTCGGGATCTTCTGGAGGGACGACAACACCACCGCCGCTTTGTCTAATTGATCTTGCAGCAGTACCGTTATCAGGTACAGATGCAACTAATGCTTTACCACTGGCAAGCAAAACTTGAATTTTGGATGGCATGTTGAAGGATATTACATTTTTCTTTTGCACTACCAAACCAACATCAGCAGCAGCCAACATCTCTGGTAACTGTTCACGGGGTTGAAAAGGTAGCAGTAAAACGTTATCTGCACCGCAGTTTTGGCATTCTTGCTGCAATCTTTGTAGACCTTTTGCTTCTCCTACAATCACAAATTTAATATCTGGAATATGTTGCAATATAGAGGCAGCTTTTACTACTGTTTCCAAGCCTTGAGTCAGGGCAATGTTACCAGAATATAAAACTAAAAATTTCTCATTTAGTTGATGCTTGCTGCGGAAAGAGTTATTTTCTTTTGGTAAAGGACGAATAAAATTGACATCAACCCAGTTGGGAATTTGTATAATTTTATTCGCTTTTACATCTTTCTCTATTAAGTTTTCTACAAATCCATCAGCAATGACACTAATTTTAGTTGCAGTGTGGTAGGCAAATTTTTCTAATACTGTGAAGGCTTTAACAAGTAATTGATTTTTGATCAAGCCAACATGAATTGCTGCTTCTGGCAAGATATCTTGAAGGTTTAATACCACAGGGCAATTTTGTAACCATCCCAATAAAGCTGTTGGTATACATACAGGTAAAGATGGCGAAGTCGCAAGAATTACATCTGGACGCCAACCCCTCAATGCTGGTAGAAAACTTGTAACAACAAAGCTTGCATCTAGTAACACCCGATCTAGTAGGTTCGGTTGAGGACGAATCCAAACATAGCTACGTTGAATTTGAACGCCATTTTTATATTCGGTCAGATACAACTTTTTTTTATACGCATCATAGATTCGACGTTCTGGGTAGTTTGGCATAGCAGTTACTACACGTACTTGGTGTCCTCGTTTAACCAGTCCTTCTGCTAATTCAGTCATTAGAGGAGCTATACCTATTGGTTCTGGATAGTAGTTATAAGAGTAAATTAAAATCTGCATAACAAATCAGTCAAAACAACCCTGGTTTTCGTTTAATTCAGCAAATTTTTCCTGAAAATTATTCCAGGTAGAGATTGCACTTCTATCTGAATTTTCTCCTTGGATTGTCTGAATGTCAGTGCTTTGCAAGTAAATATTAAGTAAAGTTTTACACTTACACTCAAGTATCTACTAATATAAATTTTTACACCTCTATAGTAAAAAAAGAAATGTATTTAAGTAGTATTATTTAAGTAAAAACTCTAGGTATACAGTAAAAATTAAAGAAAATAAGGTATGTGAAAATATATTCAGATAAGCCCACAATCATTTGTAGAGACGATTCAAACAGGGCTTCAGACCCAATACTACTCGGATAAAACAAATAAATTGACATTTTAATTCTGTAGAGACGTTGCATCTGCTAGTCTCTACAAGGGTTATGGATGACACATAATTAATTTTCACCAGGTGTCTATTGGGTTATGGTGAGAATGAAATAGTCGTGGTTATTCCTGATAATTATATTCAAAGTTTGCATCAACCTATTACAAGGTGTGAAGAAGTTCAAAACTAGAACCAGATAAAACTTTCGGTCATTAATTTTTTCTCCTTACTCAAAACCTACAGATTGACACAAACTCTGTTAAATCATCTGTTACTTACTAACAAAGAAAAACTTTTCAGCTTAATTGTTAACGGTAACATCATTGGGAATTAAAAGATTCTGATACTGACTAGAATCCAGAAAATCACGGGAATCAGGATTAACAGATGTCCCTAATCCTTGTTGACGTGGTCTGATGTATTCACTAAAAAGATTCTGACTAGAAAGCTTAGATTGATCCGTATTTTGGTTCATATCTATCACGCCATTTGTAGAATTAGAATCTGGAATTATGTTATCCTCTGCTGATATATTTGGATAGATAAATCCATCGCTAACCCTTCCATCTGTCAGTTGATTATAACTATAATCACCAATCAAAATGTCGTTACTGTTATAACCAATCAACTGAGGATTGTTGTTGCTTCCGGTTAATACATCGTTACCTTCAACATCGTTAGTAATGTTGTTTTGGTAATTGCTATTTTGCTGATTTTGTGGTGAAGTTGTGCCACTAAGTAAAGGATCTTCTTGACTAGATTGAGGAGATGCAGTGACAACCATCTCAAATGCTCCAATGTCAGGTTGATTATCTCTGCTGCTCCCTAATTGGTCAGTAGTGGGTACACCGCTTACTGTGACACCACTGTTAATGGCAGGACTACCTGATAAAAGGGGATGTACTAAAACTCCTCCAATATCTTGTAAAGGCCCAAGCAGAGGATCAACAATTTGACTACCTGCGACAACTTGATTACCGATCTCTGGTGCTGGAAATTCAATATTGCCGCCGCCATCCTGTAGTTGATATCCAACCTGTTGTTGTGAGGGATCGCTAGCAGTATTGTAAGCAACAATCGAATTAGTGAGGGTGACTGGCTGTGTCGGACTGTAGATCCAAAATGCCCCATTTGCTCGTCCGGCTTCGTTATAGACAATAGTAGAATTTGTAATGTTGACGGGGACAGATTCGTCAGTGTTAACAAACATCGCTCCGCCAGCATCTTCAATTGCCTTATTTTCAGAAAAGGTGGTGTTGGTGATGTTGACTGGCGAATGACCGTCTAGCCATATAGCTCCGCCTTGCTTTGCAGCTGTATTTTCAGCAAAGGTGACGTTGTTAATTGTGAGTGCGCTGTTAGCTCGCAGTCCACCTCCTCGACCTATACCATTAGCATTAAAGTCTGCTGTATTGCCAATTACGGTGCTGTCTTCGAGAATAATCGTGTCTGGTCCGTAACCATAGAGAAAAAGTGCGCCGCCTTCTCCTTTAGTATGATTGTTTTCAAACTGACAACCATGGATAGCAATTGTACCTCCGACAGTAGAACCGGGACCTACTGGGTTTGCTCCATCGGTAAAAATTGCGCCGCCACCAATATCACCTTCTGAGCTATTGTTAATAAAAACTGAGTTTTCTACAGTTAATTCACCTAATAGGCTATAAATTGCTCCGCCATTTACACCTTTGTTATTTGTGAATTCGCTGTCTTTAACAACTAGCACACCGGAACCATAGGTAGCGATCGCCCCACCGCTAAATCCAGAATTCCCAAGAGTACCATCGTTGCTGTCAAAACTACTGCCAAGTACCGTGGCTTTACTGCCGTAACCAACATAAACAGCTCCACCCTGGTAAGAGCTATTGTTGTTAAAGTTACAGTTTTCTACCTGAAGGGTGCTGTAGTCCCAGGCTGCGATCGCACCACCTCTTCCGTCTGTTCCTGTCACCATACCGTTGGTGAGGGTTAGGTTCTTGACTGTAGCATTGACATAACTGCTTACAGAAAATACCCGTGTAGAATTATTGCCGTTAATCGTTAAATTTTCTGCCCCTGCACCATCAATCGTTACGTCTTTTGTAATGGGAAGTTCCCCACTAGTAAGTGTGATAGTCTGGTTGGCAAGGCTAGGATCAAACTGGATGATGTCTCCCGCTTGAGCAGATTCGAGCGCTACTCGTAAAGAACCTTCTCCATTATCTGCATTGTTGGTAACGTTAATGATAGCCATGCTTTGAATTCCCTTAAAAATGAGTGTTTTGAGATCGACATGTTGAAGAAAATCACAATTTTTGTGATTTAGAAGCGATCGCATCATCGTTTGAAACGATGGGAATCACGAGACAGCACCCTATTTATTACCGTTACGTGGAAGTCAAAAGTCCTGATGATCTGATATTTTTGACCTATTTTTCAAATTTTGTGTCCATTTTCCACGTAATCTACTAGTTTTATTTTTCATATATATTTTTAGTAAACAGGAATGCTTTGTTTAACTAGTGATTAAATACGTGGATATACCGGAAGACATGAAAAATTTAATCCAATTAAATAGTTGGACAAAATTAAATTCATTCGTGGAGATAGGCAATAGGCAATAGGCAATAGGCAATAGAGAAATAATCTGTGTAATTAATTCTGTCTAAGTACTTTTATGAATATTTTTTTCTTTGGAAGTTCTTAATTTTGGGAATAATATTTTGATTTTGGAAAGCACCCTGGAAAAATTGAAATCCTCGAACAATCGAGTTTTTGATATTGACAACGCTTCAGAGAAATAGCACAATTTCGCTATCTCAATCAAGTTTCAGCCTCTGCGGCGGATTTTTGTGAATGTTCTGAACGCATCCAATGTGTAGGAAGCTCCAAGTGATCTGGTAAAACAGTTGTGCGATCGCCTACTGCAAATCTAATTTGGTGTGATTGCAAGTTTTTAGCTCCTGTCAGAGTGGCTCCAGCTAGTTTCACATCACACAAATTTGTGCCAAAGAAATCTACTCCCATCAGATTTGCATCACAGAGATTAGCTTCATGAAACATTGCTTTTTGCAGGTTAGTTCCCATCAAATTAGCTCCATAGAGATTGGCTTCTCTCAGGCTAGCTTCAGAGAAATTTGCAAAAAATATCTCTGTGTGTTCTAGTTTGGCTGCATTCAAATTTGCCTGTTGCAAATTTGTTCCATTCAGGTTTGCGCCTTTGAGGTTTGCACCAATTAATCCTGCTGACTGCAAGTTGGCTTTACCAAGCTTTGCTCCCTGTAAATTAGTCAGAAATAGCTTGGCATGAGAAAGATTTGCCACTTTGAGGTTACAAGATTGCAAATTAGCTTTATACAGATTTGCTTCACAAAAATTGGCTGCACGCAGACTTGCTCCAGACAAGTTTGCTGACCGCAAGTTGGCTCCAGTCAAGTTGGCTCGGTTTAAGTTGGCTCCACAGAGGTTAGCTTCTTCGAGGTTAGATGATTGTAAATCGGCTTCATACAAAACTGTGCCACAAAGTTTTGCACCTTCGAGTTTTGCCTCAAACAAGTTAGCTTTCTGGAGATTGGCTTTTGTCAAGTTTGCTCCCCGTAGATCTAAACGCTGCAAGTTGGCATTCGATAGGTCTACTCGTCTAATATCAGTATTCCTTAAATCAAGTTTCTGATTTTCTTGATCTTGTTTCCAGTTGCGTCTGCCAATTACGGTTAAGGCTGCTTGTAAATCTGTGGATATTTTTGCAACTTTTGCGATCTCTTCTACAGAATTTTCCGGTTCTGGCTTGATGCTGCTATTTTCTCGCACAAATGCACACAGAATTTCCATAATTGTCCAGTATTGTTTTGGTGAATCCTGGGCAACTTTTTCGAGGGCATAAATTGCCCCGATCCGGGTTGCTACGCGTTCATGTCCTAACTGGGTGATTGCTGCTATCAAACGCTCTGCGATCAAGCGTTCTTGAGCTAGTTCTAGATTTTGAATACCAATTTCGTTATTTTGTTCTGCTGCGATCGCACTTTTTTTCAATGCTTCGGTACGTTTGGCTGCATAATAAGCATGAATTATTACTGCTAAACCTACAAATACGCTAGCTGTTGTGTTTAATGCTTGATTTCTGCTGACTATTTTTTGTTCATTTGATAATCCTTCAACTTGTGAAACTGCAAAGAATATTACAGTTGGTGATAAGCTAAACAAAATTGCGATCACTACCAACCAACTTTTAAATCCATCTGTCTTCCTGCCAGACATATGGCTAGTAATCCTCACTACATAGAATTATTACGGACAACATTGAAAAAAAAGAGTATATCATTTGTCAATAAATTTCAATATCTATCATAAGGTGCAATAAAAATATTAATCATTGGTTTGTAATTGTCTATTGATTATTAATTGTTATGTCAATATGTGACAATTTAGCTATACATCTCACTCAATTCCTGCTAGGTATGTTGGCACAAATACAGCTAACTAGTTTTAGCAAGTGTAGGTAGTTCACTATAGAGCCATGATGCCAAGAAGTTAATTTTTGCTTTGTAATAATACTTGGCAAAAGAAAATTTCTTTAACCAAAATATTTAGCCAAATTATACCTACCAATTCTTAAAAACCAACTCTATATATGCAGCAATCTATACAGCCAATTACTAAAGATTTAGTACTAATTGGTGGTGGTCATAGCCATGCAATAGCTCTGTTAATGTTTGGGATGAAACCTTTTGATGGCATCCAATTAACTTTAATCACCGATAGAGTTGATACACCTTACTCTGGAATGCTACCAGGGTATATTGCTGGTTTTTACAGCTATGAAGAATGTCATATTGATTTGCGACAACTTACAAATTTTGCTAAAGCTCAATTATATATTGACCAAGTGATTAATCTTGACTTGGAAAATAAAAAAGTGATTTGTGCCAACCGTCCAGAAGTAGCATTTGATGTACTGTCAATAGATATTGGCAGCACTCCGGCCACGATTTCTGTTCCAGGGGCAGCAGAATATACAATTGGGGCAAAACCAGTGTCAAATTTACTGCAACACTGGCATAGACTACTTGATAAAGTAGCTGCTCATCAGCAAAAGCCGTTGAGTGTTGGAATTGTAGGAGGAGGGGCTGGTGGTGTGGAATTAGCGTTATCGATGCAAGCTCATTTGTATCAGGCGTCCAAAGTGTGTCCCCTCAGATTCTCCTCAAAAAGAGAACTTATCGATAATAATATACTAAAACAGGGAGCTTTAGAAATTCATTTATTCCAGCGTGATGCTCAACTCTTACCCAATCATCATTGGTCTGTACAACATACAGTCAAGCAGCTTGTAACCAAACGTGGGATTCAACTGCATTTAGGCGAAAGTGTATGTAAAGTTGAACCAGGTAAAATTATATGTGAATCTGGGTTGACGGTAGAGTGCGATCGCATTTTTTGGGTGACACAAGCCTCAGCACCACAGTGGTTAAAAGCAACTGGATTAACAACTGATGAGCAAGGCTTTATTTTGGTAAGTGACACATTGCAATCTTTGTCTCATCAGTACGTGTTTGCTACAGGAGATATTGCCACAATGGTAAATCATCCACGTCCGAAAGCAGGAGTATTTGCTGTTCGCCAAGGAAAACCTTTATTTGAGAACTTACAACGATTTTTATTGGACAAACCTCTCAAAAGTTACATCCCACAGAAACAATATTTAAGCTTAATAGGTACGGGTGACGGTAGAGCGATCGCCACACGTGGATGTTTGACTTTACCACCTCATCGATTACTGTGGCAGTGGAAAGATTGGATTGATCGTAGTTTTATGCAACAGTTTAGTAGGGGACAGAACAATTAAAAATTAAAAATGGGGAAGAAGGTGGACAAAGGAGATTACCTATAAACATCTGGAGGTATTTTGCCAAAAGTGTATGGTTCCAATCCAACTGGCTATATTACTTATACTCCTGAGAAGCGGATGATGGTCATCTTCTCCAAATGCGATCGCCTAGCTTTAAGCGGAGATATTAATTCGCCCTTTAGCAAAAAAATCCAATATTTACCATCACAAGAGTGTGTGCAGGCATTTTCTACATTCAATGCTTACGCTGGGATGTATACAATAGATGGCAACACAGTTACGCATCATGTCGAGGTAGCCTCTATCCCCAATCGGGTGGGTACAGACTTGATTCGTACGTTCACATTGAGAGAGAATCAAGTCACACTTAAAACGCCACCAACTAGGATTGATGATGTCGAGAAAGTCTTAGAATTGGTGTGGGAAAAAGTGGAGTCTTAATCAAGTAGGAGTGTCAATTAGATAGAAATTCAACAATTAAAGAAGCGATCGCCCAAATTAGTTAATCTAGACAATACGATTGAATCTACCACAAGTTAGATGCAAGCAACTACTTGGAAGCTTTACCTCCCTGTGGTCAAATGAATAGATTAATAGATTTAGGGAATGTTAGCACTGATGAAACAAACTATTACTCGGACAACAGCATTTTTAGCTTCTTGCACTTTCCTAATCACAGCCTGTAGTGGTAACACTGGTACAAAAACTAGTACAAATAACAATGGCACAAATACCGCTACCACTACCTCATCAACAACGGGTATATCTGGCCCCATACCCATCGGTATTGCCTTTGCCCAGACTAGCAACGTCGCATTACTCGGTCAAGAAGGAGTTGCAGGTGCAAAAATTGCTGAGAAATATTTCAATGACAAAGGAGGGGTTAACGGTACTCCGATTAAATTAGTATTTCAAGATGCGGGTGGTGATGAAGCCGGAGCAATTAACGCTTTTCAAACTTTAATTAATAAAGATAAAGTTGTTGGTATTGTCGGCCCGACTTTATCACAACAAGCTTTTAGTGCTGCTCCGATTGCGGAACGGGCAAAAGTGCCAGCAATTGGTGCATCCACTACAGCAAAAGGTGTTCCCGAAATTGGTGATTATATTGCTCGTGTATCTGCACCAGTTTCTGTTGTCGCACCTAATTCAGTCAAGGCTGCACTGAAGCAAAATCCTAATATTAAAAAAGTAGCAGTTTTTTATGCTCAAAATGATGCTTTTAACAAATCAGAAACTGAAATTTTCCAAAAAACAGTAAAAGAGCAAGGACTAGAATTAGTCACAGTTCAAAAATTTCAAACTACTGATACCGATTTTCAAGCTCAAGCTACCAATGCTCTAAATTTAAAACCAGATTTAATTATTATTTCTGGTTTGGCTGCTGATGGTGGTAACTTAGTCAGACAATTACGAGAATTAGGTTACAAAGGTGCAATTATTGGTGGTAATGGTCTAAATACATCAAATGTACTTTCAGTTTGTAAAGCATTTTGTGATGGTCTCATGATTGCTCAAGCTTACAGTCCTGAACATCCAGGAGAGATTAATGCTGTATTTCGCAAAGCATACTTAGATCAATACAAAAAAGAACCACCTCAATTTAGCGCTCAAGCTTTTGCAGCAGTACAGGTTTATGTAGAGGCTTTAAAAAGTTTAGATCAAAAAACCAAAGTGAACACCATACCTGTAGATAAACTGCGGACAGAATTAAATAAACAAATACTCACAGGTAAATACAATACACCTCTTGGTGAAATTTCATTTAGCCCAGAAGGTGAAATTGTACAAAAAGACTTTTATGTTGCCCAAATTAAGATGGAAAAAGATGGCAGTACTGGTAAATTTGCATTTATCAAATAGTTGCAATTATGGATATATCTCTATTTTTGCAGCAGTTTTTAAATGGGTTATCTATTGGTAGCGTCTACGCTATTTTTGCTTTAGGATATACCCTAGTTTACTCAATTTTGGGCATCATTAATTTAGCTCATGGTGCTATTTTTACCTTGGGTGCATATTTTACCTATGCACTGATTGGTGGGAGATTTGGATTTAATGGTTTATTGGCAAATGTAGCTTTACCTGTGCAATTACCTTTTGCTTTAGCTTTAATTTTGGGGAGTATTTTGGCAGGATTAGTCGGAGTAGCGGTAGAACGAATTGCTTTTTTACCCTTGCGTCAACGGGGTTCCGATCCTTTGCTAACAGTGGTTTCTAGCTTGGGTGTAGCAGTGGTAATTGTCAATTTAATTCAATATTTAGTGGGTGCAGAAAGTTACACTTACCCAGGAAATACTTATGGTAATTTGCCACCTGCAATTAATTTTGGTTCCCAAACCAATCCAATTCCAATCCGCACTGTGCAGGTAGTGATTTTTGTTGTTTCTATGGTATTTGTTGCCATTTTGACTTATTTTATTAGTCACACAAAATACGGTAAGGCGATGCAGGCGATCGCAGAAGATGCAACAACAGCCAGTTTATTAGGAATTAACTGCGATCGCTTTATTATCCTGACGTTTTTTATCAGCAGTTTTTTAGCAGGAGTGGCGGGAACTTTAGTCGCTTCCAGTGTTAGCATTGCTGGGCCTTATTTTGGCATAGGTTTTGGGTTACGGGGTTTAGCAGTAATTGTCTTGGGTGGTTTAGGTAGTATTCCTGGTGCAGTGTTAGGAGGTTTGGTTATTGGATTGGTGGAAGCATTTGTTCCAGGCGAATTCTCTGGCTACAAAGATGCCGTTGCTTTTGGTATTTTGTTTATTATGCTCTTAGTTAGACCACAGGGTTTGCTAGGAAAAAGATTTATTCAAAAGGTTTAAATCTATGACAACAAGCACCAAACAAAAACTTACCTTCGATCAATTTCTAGACAATTATCCAGAAGAAGGTTTTTATGAATTAGTGAATGAGGAAATTATAGAAGTACGTTCAACTAGAAATCATGATGATGTTGCTGACCCAGAATTGTCACTAACAGCAGAGCAGGTGTTAACAGCTTGAATTATCTCATTTTTTTGTTTGTAGTGAGGACTTGAGTCCTCACTACAAACTTAAAGCAATAGTTACTCTTTATGATACTAATGTTCTGTTTTACCAACTAGCTTTTGTTTTACTTCCTTGTAATATATCAGGCTTCTCCAAACTTTTCTTCTTGATGTTTTGAGAAGTCAAAAAGGCAATTACTAAAGTTTTTACTTTTTTAAATACTATTTTTATATTCATTTTATCTCTCCCTTTCAATATTTTCAAAAATTTAACTGGTTCTGTGAAAATAGACAAAGGTATGTTATTAGATATTATAGATTTAATATTATGGACTCCATAGCATAATTTCAATCCTTGATAACCAGTAGTCCATCTAAATATTTGTTCAATCCAAGCATTTTTTTGTTTCTCACCAATTGTCATATCGGTAAAACTAGGAGTTCTGTTTATAGAAACAACATCTAAGAAGATTTTGCCTATAAAGCCTGTGTGTTTAGCTAGAATAGTAAGATGAGAATCTTCACTTCTTGTACCCGGATATCTTTGAGAAATTATCACTAATAAGCTAATAAGCACATCAGTCTTTCCTAGTGTACCTCCTCCTGGCATCCATTGGTAGCCAATGTATCTACCATGAACAGCATCTAAAAAAAATTGCAGAGGAGGAATTTCCTCACTAAAGTTAGGCAAAAGAACTTTCATTCCATCTACTATACTTTTTTGGTAAACAGCAAATTTGTTTCTTGTACCAAGAATATCTATTTCGGGTTCATTCTTAAATTTATTTACCATTAACATCAAACCATTAGATTCTGGATCTATAAATGCATTATTTTGCTCCACTAAAAACTGAGATTCAGCATCAAAAGCAACTAAAATTGCAGGAGAAATCCATCCATTCTCTATACTCCTGAGTAGTAAAGAACCATATATGTCTCCCAAAACTCGGATTTTACCTGCTGTATGTTCTCCTTCTTTTTGATGGACAAAAAATATCCTATGCTGAGAATTTTGGTAATCGATATTACTTAAGTAATAAGGTTCTCCTTCACACTTTATATTATTAAAAATTTTGGCTGGAATATTGTTTCCTAACTTGTCGTCTGTATATAGATGAATGACTTGAACATGGGAAATAAAACTAAAGCGTTCAATAACAGAATGACATTCAAAGCCATTATTCAGACCGATAACTATATCAGCCATCATCCCAATTTCAGAGATTTGTGTAATAAGTTTGGGGATAGTATATGGTAAATAATTTTCGGCTCCTTTGCCCGCAGCGACAACTCCCAGTATTCTTGTGCTGTCAAAAGTATTATTACTTATGGTCTTAATCCATTCTCTGCAAGACAAAACACTCTCTACATCTGCTCTCAATCTTCTATTTTGTTTTTCACGTAATGAAACTTTTTCTTCTAAATGATTAGTTAATAAACTAGATGTAACTACTTGCTTAATATTAGTAAAAATCATTGTTTGATACTCCTTATTAGTTCATCCTCTAACAGGATTTTGGATTTTAGGTTGACCTCAGGATTTATCCGAGGGCTTGAGGATGTGTGGATTTGCTTTACAGATAAATCAGCTTGCTCTGTACCCTGCTCGAAATTATTGGTCAAATATTAAATAACTGAGAATTTTTGTCGTATTTCACTTTGCCGTATTCCAGCTTCACAATCCGATCTGCAATGTGAAAATATCGGTCATCGTGGCTGATAACGAGTACAGTTTTGCCTCTACTTTTTAGTTCTGGTAGAAGTTGTGTGTAGAATATTTCCTTAAAGATAGGATCTTGATCTGAAGCCCATTCATCAAACATATAAATAGGACGATCTTCTAGGTATGTAGTTAGTAGAGCAAGACGCTTACGCTGTCCCTGAGAAAGATTTGTTGTAGAAAAGACGCCATCTTTGACCTTAACTTTATGGTCAAGTTGTAGTTGGATAAGATAGTTTTGAGCTTGAGCATCTAAGTTGCTACTTTCTAAACCTAGTAAACGCTCAAAAAGATAAAAATCAGAAAATATTACAGAGAATTGCTGACGATACCACTCTCTATTGTGATTATCGATGAGCTTCCCATCTAGATAAATTTCTCCAGTTTCAGGAACATAAAGACCAGAAATTAATTTAGCGAGGGTAGACTTACCACTACCATTACCTCCTACGATAAAAATTAATTCTCCTGGATGGAATTTTAAGTTAATGGGACCAAGAATAAAATTTGTTTCCTCTCGCTCCTGGTAATAAGTATGGGTAACATTCATCAGTTCTAGAGACTGCCAAAAATTTTCTGAATTAAGTACTTGTTCAGAAATAGTTTCGTTTGAGCAGTTAGGTAATGAAAGACCCAGAGACTCAACTTTTTTTAATGCCACTAAGACTCTAGTTATATTGGGTAACATACCCATGATGTGTTCCAAAGGTGACATCATATAGATGATAGTTAGGGCATAGGCAAACAGAATTGTGGGATGAATTTTTGTTAGGGAAGGTAGGACGAATAAAAGCAAACCGATAGCGACAAAAAAGAGAATTTGTCCCCAACTACCAGCAGCTGCAAAAACACTCATTCCAACAAGATTATGTTGGCGGGATGATAGAGCAGCATGACGAAGGTCTTCTCTGAGAAATGATAGGCGTCGCTCACGGTGCAGCTTGAGTTCCTTTGTGCCTTGAGTTATCGCACAGAAATGGTTAAATAATTGATATTCCTGTTCGCGAGCCAATTTCAGCAAAGACATCGCTTTGATCATTGGTAGTAAATAGCTGAATATTCCTACGAATAGGAAGCAAAGACCGATAACAAATACAGTAGTAGACAGCCAACCCAAATAAATTAAGCAGGCAATCACAATGGCAATATTGATACAGAAGAAAGGAATAATTAAAACTGCGCCAGAAATTGTTCCGATATCTTCAGTCAGGGTAGCTAAAAGACGATAAGCACCAATTTGTTCTAACTGACGTAAGGGAGAAGCAAGTATACGACGGCTTATCAGCATCCGTAGGTCGAAAATAGCTTTTTCTGAAAGATTAATGAGCAAAACTTGAGAAACTAAATTAGCAATTAGTCGTATTAAACACAGAGCAACAAAGCTCCAAACTAATGTAGTAGTCGATGGTTGATTTTGGCTCAATGTGACATTAATTAGAGCAATCAGACCAGCAGCACAACCACCACTAAGAATACCAGCCAACACAGCAAGGCTGAGGAAAAGAGCGGAAGTACGTAAAAGAAGGCGCAAAAGGTTCATTGCTCATCCTCAATAGTCAAAGGATTTGAATATTTAGAGCAAACGACATTGGGTAATTAAGTTAAAAAAACGAGAAATGCTAGTTTTCAATGATTACTGTTGATGCAAATTTCAAAATCATCAAATCACGCAGATATCAAGAATGATTGCTTAAGTTCTAGGCGATCGCACTGCACAAATATTTTTTGGGGGTTACACCCTAGATTTCGTATTAGGATTAAGCTCTTTAATTAACTTGGCGTAACGAGGCATATCAACCATAAATGAGAGAAAATTAGATAATGAGTTACGCTTTTTGAGTCCCAAAGGTGTGAGTTTCCAGGTTGCAACAGATCCATTAGCCACATGCACATCTCCGGCTAACTTGGCATTTTGTTTAGCTTCTTCACCTGTAATATAAGCTGCGCTCCGGCCACCTGATAAGTGAGTATAGTTATGATTCTGGTGTATAGCTGTAACCACATCTGTGGTATCTACAATGGGAATTTCCAATTTACGTGCATAGTAAGTTATCCAATGATCCCAATGACCCCGCCCTACAGCAAAAGACGGAATTTCGGCATAGAGTGGCTTGGGAAAGACAAAATAATCCATACACACAATTGATGCTAATGTCCCTTGTTTCACAGCAAAGTTGTGAAGCTTAATGTCCCAATCAAGTGCATCAAAGTCTAATGGTTCTGTAATATTCACATCAGTACGCTGTCCAATCATCAAAAAAGAATGGAAAGATGCGACTTGCAATTTATTCACAGCGACTAAGAAATCATTTAACAGAATAATGTCACTATTTACGTAACTCAAAATAGAACCTTTAGCAAGCTCTTGAGCCTGGCGAAATATTCCATCTAACAATGGTGTACCATAATCATTGAATTGAATATTGGGTATGTGGATTACACCAAGGTGATGAGAAATTTCCTCAATACCTTCTTCTTTACCAAATAAGAGGATCTGTGGACGAGGGTTAAGTAATGTCCAACTCTTTATTGCATTCTTTTGAATGAGACCAATATGTCCTTTAAATGCTTTAGGTACAGTAAAAAGCGTAATTTCTTTTTGGTTGAAAATTGCTGTGTTTTTTGCTATTTGTGTCATCACAAATACCTTATACCTTATCTATTTTTTATCTTGAGAAAGTAATTATCAAAAGTAGGCAAAATTGCTATTTCTACCTATTTAATGGTAGTTTTGCATTGGTTCGATTCTTAGATCATTTCTATATGAAGACGCATAGAAAGAACCCCACCGCCTGCGGCACCTCACCTTACTAAGGGGAGGTTGGGAGGGGTCAAATACTGTGCAGCTTCACAGAGAATTGGTATTACTTGGTTGAAATATTAATGTCTTCGATGCACTTCATCATCTAAAACTTGTAGATACTTACGCAGAATAATTAACAAAAATAAAGTTTGTAGGGGTTGTATGAACAAGTTTGTAGGGAAGTTTTGAAAAGAAAGTTTTTATGGTTTCTGAATTATCAGCTAAACCATATGTGTAGTACTCAATTATAACAATTTTAGGCTTATGCTTTTCATAATCTAAAGTTGACCAAACTTCTAATTCAGTTCCCTCAACATCTAAATCTAAAATATCAATGGCGCCAATTTTATGTTTTTCCAAAATAGTTTCAAGTTTGAAAGAAGGTACTCGTACAGTATCTTTGAATTGAATCTGGTTTGGTTCTTTATACTCTTCTTTTGGTACAGTACTAGAATACTCAGGAGAAGAAGCCTGGAAGAATTCTATTTCTCCTTCTATCGGCGAGATAGCAGCCCACTCTACATTTGACCTGTCTTTTTTAAGTAATTCGATTTGATTAATGTCAGCATCAATACAAATTCCATTCCAACCATTTTTTTCAAAAAAATAAGTATTAGAGAGATAACTTGGATGTCCAGCCCCAACATCGACGAATACCCCTTGGCGCGACGAATTTAGTTTTTCAAAAATATATCTGTCTTCTCCAAATTGGGAATGAAATTTAGTGTATTTACATTCGTTGTCTCTTAATCGAAAAACTTCATTTTTCATATATTCTAACTCCATTAAAAAAGGAATCATGAACTTTGAAGAACTGAAAAGTTTATTAATCATTGAATTTTCTCCATTTTAATGATTGACAAAATATTTTGCTCAGACCAACTTTTCTAGATTGGTGAGTTCACTTATTATCGTATTAACACTAGACTGCAAAAGCTTTTTATACAAACTTTTAAAGCTATACATACATAGAAAATGAGGATTTTTCATGCACGTTTATATTGATTATTAGCAAAGTTTTCTGCACGCATTTGGTTAAGCTTAGTTACAGCAATCCATCGATACACAGTATCTACAAATTGTGGAGCAACTTGTCCAATACCAAACATGACTTTGGTCAAAAATTCAGTGCTAAAACTCTCGTTGATAATGACCTCTGCCTTGTTTTTCTGAATAGCTCTAATTACTGCTTTTGCTACTTCTTCAGGTTTAGATTTACCTGCTAACATGGGAATAGGTAAGCCACTATCAACAGTCATTCCGGTTTTAGAAATATATCCTGGACAGATTGCTGAAAACTTTATTCCACTATGAACTAATTCCTGTCGCAGAGAATCAGTCCACATGAGCAAACCAGCTTTACTCGCTGAATAAATACTGTTGTAAGGAACTCCCTTTTTTCCAGCCAGAGAAGAAATATTAACTATGTGACCATTACCTTGTTCTAACATACTTGGTAATAACAGACGAGTTAATTCCATTGCAGCTATTAAATTAGTTGTTAATATTGACTGGAGATCCTTGAGAGAAGAATTGGCAAAAGATTGATAAATTTCCATCCCAGTATTATTAATTAAAATATCAACTGGAGTGACTGTATTCTGAATACGTTGTACTAGCACTGATAAATTTTCCACATTTGCAAGGTCAAAGGTGAAACCAATAAATTTACCACCTATATCTTTGACTTCATCACGTGTTTTATTCAGCCCGGATTTTGAACGAGAAATGCCAATGATGGTTGCCTTCTCTTTTGCTAGAGCATGAGCAATATGTACTCCTAAACCGCGTGATGCTCCAGTCAAAATTACTGTTTTACTCGTAATAGTTGTCATGATAAATAACCTGCTAAAGTTCAAACAAAACGTCAAATTAAATTTGCAAAACAGAATATTAAATACTCCTGTTCTATCTGTTCCATAGGAAACAGATGAATTGTGTCTAAACTATTCAAACGATGCCAAGCTTTTAAGCCAAAAATGAGAATGGCTCATACTACGTTGAAAGGACTAGCTTTATTTTTTAAGTATCGTCCCATCAATTTGGATTAGTACTCATATTATGCTTATGAGATACTCAATTACAACTCATATGCAACACTTTTGCGAAACCTTGAGGTAAGGAAAAACTATTACAATAAAGCAGAAAGCCTTACCATCATCACTAAGAATGATTTGATTGATTCCTTCTGGAGATGTATATATTCATTCTAAATAATGATTTTGAAAACCTAATATTACTCAGCCTGATATATTTTGGGCATATAATAATTACTAAACCAAGTTACTAGTTATTCATTCAGGCGATCGCTTTGTGCAATAAAATCCCCTCTAGCAAAAAATAGAAGGGATAGATGTTAAAAAGTAATTTAAACTGTGTTTAGTGCTGTCACAAGTTTATTCCCAAACTTGATTTTTGACGCTGAACTCTTGACACTTGACAAATGACAAATTTAATTTTGGTTGTCGATGACGACGATTTCGCACGCAAGCAGTTACATAAATTGCTCGCAACAGTAGGCTATGAAGTAGTAGAAGCAAGTTGTGGTGAGGAAGCCTTAGCTGTCTATACTCAACAGCAACCAAAATTAGTGCTGCTAGATGCTTTGATGTCAGGGATGGATGGGTTTAGCTGCTGCGCGCAATTAAAAACACTTCCTGGTGGCGATCGCATACCCATATTAATAGTTACAGGTCTTGCTGATCAAGAATCTATAGAAAAAGCTTTTGCAGCAGGTGCAGCAGATTTTATTACCAAGCCCATTAAATGGCCAATTCTGCATCAACGAGTGCAGCGTCTTTTAGAAGCTAGTCATGCGATGCAGTCACTACGACAACAAACTCAACAGCAGATTCTAGTAGCAGAACTCAGTCAACAGGGACTAGCTGGTATAGACTTAATTTCGCTGATGCAGCAAGCTGTGACCTTTGTTGCCGAATGTCTAGAGGTAGAGTATTGTAAAGTCTTGGAACTGCTACCAAATGGCAATAACTTACTGCTACGGGCGGGAGTCGGTTGGCAATCAGGGCTTGTAGGACAAGCAATGGTCAGCGCAGGTATAAATTCTCAAGCGGGTTACACTCTAGTTTCTAACGATCCAGTCATTGTAGAAGACCTCCGTACAGAAACCCGTTTCACAGGGCCACAACTGCTAATTGACCATCAAGTAATTAGCGGTTTGTCGGTGATTATTCATGGTAAAGACCGTCCTTTCGGTGTTTTAGGCGCACACACAACAAAACATCGCACTTTTAGCAAAGATGATATTTATTTTTTGCAAGCAACTGCTAATGTTCTGGTGACGGCGATCGAACGCCAAAGAGTTGAAGACGCACTCAAGGAAAGTGAACAACGTTGGCATTTAGCTTTACGGGGTAATAATGATGGTATTTGGGATTGGAATGTCAAAACCAATGAAGTTTTCTATTCCACACGCTGGAAACAAATGCTTGGTTACGAAGAACAGGAAATTTCCAACGATTTGGATGAATGGTCAAGCAGAGTACATCCTGATGATATTGGCTGGGTGAGGCAACTTATCCAAGACCACTTGAATCAAAAAACTCCCTTTTACATTAGTGAATATCGTATTCTCTGTAAAGACGGCACTTATAAATGGATTTTGGATCGCGGTCAAGCGCTGTGGGATGAAGAAGGTCATGTTGTCCGGATGGCAGGTTCCCATAGCGATATTACCGAACGTAAGCTAGCAGAAGAAAAATTACGTCAGAGTGAGGAACGCTTTCAATTCCTGGCTCGTGCGACCACAGATGTAGTTTGGGACTGGGATTTACTCACAGACTATGTGTGGTGGAATAACAATGTCCAAACACTATTTGGTTATTTACCAGAGGAAATCGGGAAAAACGCTAATTGGTGGTATGAATGCATACACCCAGATGATAGACATAGAATTTCTACCAGTATTCAGCTTGTCATAGAAAGTAAACAACAAGCTTGGTCTGATGAATATCGCTTTTGCCGTAAAGATGGTTCTTATGCATACATTTTTGATCGCGGTTACATTGTCCACGATCGCACGGGTAATTCTGTACGGATGATCGGAGCAATGATGGATATTAGCGATCGCAAACTAGCACAAGAAGAATTACAGCGTCAAAACATGCGATCGCGTTTGTTTGCCGATATTACTCTCAAAATTCGCCAGTCATTGCAAATCGATACAATTCTCCAAACTAGTGTCACGGAGGTACAAAAACTCTTAAACGCCGACCGAGTAATCATTTTTAAGCTGCTATCTCAAGATTATGGAAGTGTAGTTAAAGAAGCAGTCGTTCCTGGCTTTCCTATAATTATCGGAGAAAACATCATTGACCCCTGCTTTAACGAAACATACATCGAGAAATACAAAAGTGGGCGGGTTGGGATGATTACCAATGTCGAAGAAGGTAATCTTGCACCCTGCTATCTAGAAATGTTGCAAAGATATGCGATCAAAGCTAACCTTGTTGTCCCAATTATCCAACACAACAAACTATGGGGGCTATTGATTGCCCATCAGTGCGCTCATCCCCGTTATTGGAATGAATGGGAAACAGAACTATTGCGACAACTAGCAGACCAAATGGGTATTGCGCTTGGTCAAGCTAAACTCTTAGAACAAGAAACGCGCCAACGCGAAGAACTTAGCCGTTCTAACAATGAACTGCAAGAATTCGCCTTTGTCGCTTCTCATGACTTGCAAGAACCACTACGGAAAATCAAAACCTTTGGCGATCGCCTCAAAGCTAACTGTAGTGATGTTCTCCCAGAACAGGGACACGACTATCTTGAGCGGATACAAAATGCAGCTCGGCGGATGCAGATTTTAATAGAAGATTTATTAAGCCTTTCACGAGTTACCACCAGAGCGCAGCCTTTTGTTCCTGTGGATCTTTTGCAGTTAACACAAGAAGTGTTATCTGATTTAGAAATCAGTATTCAGCAAACCGGAGCAAACTTAGAAATAGGTGAATTATCCACTATCAACGCCGACCCGTTGCAAATACGACAATTGTTACAAAATTTGATTGTTAATGCTCTGAAGTTTCACCGCCCAGAAGTAACGCCCATCGTTAAAATTTATAGCCAAGTCTTATCAGAACCATCAGAACATACTAGTACTGAAAAATGTCAAATCATTGTGGAAGATAACGGTATAGGGTTTAATGAGAAATACTTAGACCGGATATTTAACGTCTTTCAGCGCCTACATGGTCGTAGTGAATATGATGGCACTGGTATAGGGTTAGCAATCTGCCGAAAAATTGTTGAGCGTCATCACGGAAGCATTACTGCTAAAAGTGAGCCAGGGCAAGGAGCAAAATTTATTGTGACTTTGCCAATTCATCACCTTTCCTGATTTTTCTGTGACTCATAGTTTTATTATATCCCCATATAAAACTTTTTAATCTCCCATTTCTAGCAATTCATTTGTTTCAATTTAATAATGAATTAATCCTAATCAACATCACAAAGGAGAAAATGCAGAGTGAAGGGTCGGCAAACAACCGTCACGATCTTGATGGCTGATGATGATGAGGACGACTACATGTTAGTTCGTGAAGCATTGGCAGAAAGTCGCTTGGCTATTGATCTACGCATCGTTCGAGATGGAGAGGAGTTAATGGATTATCTGTATCGCCATGGTCGGTATGCTGATCCTAATATTTCACCTCATCCCGGTCTGATTTTGTTAGATTTAAATATGCCTAAAAAAGATGGTCGTGAGGCGCTCAGAGAAATCAAAAATGATCCAGAGCTAAGGTCAATTCCCGTTGTAGTACTAACTACCTCAAAAGCTGAGGAAGATATTTATCGTACCTATAATTTGGGAGCGAATTCATTTATTATTAAACCTGTGACATTCGCCGCCTTAGTAGAGGTGATGAAGGCTATAGGAAAATATTGGTTTGAAATTGTAGAACTGCCGCTATGAGCGTGGGAGGGAGCAATGAAAAACAACCTGATCGAAGTTCTGCTGATTGATGATGATGAAGATGACTATATATTAACTCGTGATTGGTTTGGAGAATTTCAAGTAGTTTCTTGTGCCTTGGAATGGGTAAACAGCTATCAAGCTGGTAGGGATGCCATCCTGACGGGGCAATATGATGTTTATCTTGTAGATTATCGTTTAGGCGAAGGAAACGGATTAGAACTATTACGCCAAGCGATTAATAATGGCTGTGCAGCCCCAATTATTTTTCTCACTGGTCAGGGAGACAGAGAAATAGATATTGAAGCAATGAAAGCTGGGGCCGCAGATTATTTAGAAAAAAGCCAACTAGCAGCCCCTTTACTTGAGCGTTCGATTCGTTATGCTTTAGAACGTAAACAAAATGAGAAAAAAATCCGAGAGCAAGCTGCTTTATTAGATGTGGCTACCGATGCCATTTTTGTACAGGATTTAGATAACAAAATTTTATTTTGGAATAAAGCCGCCGAACTTCTTTATAAATGGAAAAAAGAAGAAGCTATTGGTAAAAAAGCCTTGGAACTTTGGCAAGAAAAAGACTTATCAAAATTACAAGCAGCCTTCTCAATTTTGATGAAAAATCGTGCCTGGGAAGGAGAATTACAGCAAATCACAAAAATAGGTCAAGAAATCACAGTTGAAAGTCGTTGGACACTTGTAAGAGATTTTGACCATAGATCTCAATGCTTTTTAGTTGTCAATACTGATATTACTCAGAAAAAACTATTAGAATCCCAATTTTTACGCGCCCAAAGATTAGAGAGTATAGGTACTCTGGCTAGCGGTATTGCCCATGACCTTAACAATGTCCTAGCACCAATATTAATGACAGCGCAACTGTTAGAATCACAACTGGATGATGAGCGCAGTAAGCGACTTTTACCCATTTTAATTACTAATGCTAAACGGGGAGCAAATTTAGTCAAGCAAGTATTATCTTTTACTCGCGGTATGGAAGGCGATCGCACCTTGCTGCAATTTAAGCACATAGTCAGAGAAATTCAGCAAGTCATGAGAGAAACATTCCCAAAATCTATAGAAGTTTCTACGCTCATTCCAGCAAACCTCTGGACTATATATGGTGATGCTACGCAACTACATCAAGTACTAATGAATTTATGTGTTAATGCCCGTGATGCTATGCCTATTGGCGGGAGTTTAAGTATTTCTGCGGAAAACTTTTTAGTAGACGAAAATTATGCCAGAATGCATTTAGATGCGCGAATTGGTGCTTATGTAGCCATTACAGTCACCGACACAGGAGTCGGTATTGCTCCAGGAATATTAGATCGAATTTTTGAGCCATTTTATACAACCAAAGAATTTGGTAAAGGAACTGGTCTCGGTCTTTCTACGGTCCTGGGAATTATTAAAAGTCATGGCGGTTTTATCAATGTCTACAGTGAACTTGGTAAGGGTACTCAATTTAAAGTGTTTTTGCCAGCACAACAGATACCCGAAACTATAGAAGAAACAGAGAAAGAGTTACCCAGTGGTAATGGCGAATTAATTTTGGTCGTTGACGATGAAGATTCGATTCGCGACATCACCAAAACATCTTTAGAGATTCATAATTATAAAGCAATCACAGCCTGTGATGGCATTGAAGCGATCGCTCTTTATGCAGAACATCGCGACGAAATATCTGTAGTATTAACAGATATGCTTATGCCTTCTATGGATGGACTCACAACTATTCGCACCTTGAAAAAAATTAATCCCCATGTCAAAATCATCGCCGTCAGTGGACTAGCTTCCACCGAAAAGGTGAACGCCGCAACAGACATAGGTGTCAAAGCCTTTTTATCCAAACCCTACACCGCCAAGCAATTATTGCAAACCATTGGCGTGGTGAAAAGTGGAAGGTAGTTAGGGGATTGGGGAAGGTAGGGGTCCCCTCTGGGGATAAGGGGCAGGTGGGGCCCCTGGAGGGGATAAGGGGTAATGGGGATTGAGGGACAAAGGGGACATGGAGATAAACTAATGACTAATGACTAATGACTAATGACTAATAATTCTGAAATTTTAGCTGTAAATGACGCATTTTACCGTGCATTTGAAAAAAAAGATATTGAGGCTATGAGTGCAGTTTGGTCTCAAGGAACGGGTAGTGTTTGTATTCATCCGGGTTGGAATATACTCCGGGGTTGGAAAGCAATTTCTACCTCTTGGGAGAAGATATTTAAAAATACGCCTTATATTGAAATAAACACCGAGATAATTACTGTCGAGTTCCGCGATCATCTTGCTTATATTGTGTTAGTAGAAAATGTCATGCAAGTGATTAATGGTAGGAAAATTGAAGCGCGATCGCTTGCTACGAATATCTTTGAATTTCTTGGTGGAAAATGGTACTTAACACACCATCATGCTAGTCCAATTATGCGATGAGCTGCGTTAACTTAGTGATATCACTATCACTATAGCAAAGCAATGAAAAGAATCTGGGTATTGATCTGCCTGGGAACATTGGTATTTATTATGTTCTGGGGTGATTTGTTTTCTCATCCTGCTGCATCGCAACAAATAGAATCTCGCCTAAATAATCTAGAAGCAGATTTTAATCGTTTAGAATCACAAGTTAATCAACTTCAATCTCAGCTATCAAACCGTCCTTCTTCATCACGAAGAACAACTATAACTCCCTCGCCATCTTCTCGACGCAATCTCTCCCAACAAAAAGATCCAATGTTTGACAGACTGGCTACATTAGTAGTTGAAGTCAAACGACAAGTCCAAAGATTAGAAAAGCGAGTTACTCAATTAGAGTCTCGTTAGAATTAGAATAATTTAATTAAAGAATAAATTTGTACTAAAGAACTCCACTGCTCTATTCATTAGACATCTCTAGAAATTAATTATGCGTTACCTGAAATCCTTGTAGAGACGCGAAATTACCCTGGGGGATCTTGCTACGCGTCTCTACATTCTTTTTCACCAGATGTCTATTAGTCACATCTTTCTTTACAATCTTGAAACCCTGATTTTGTAAGCATCTTAGAACTTGAATTTTTAAGCATACTTGACAAAATTGCGCTTAATATTCTCGCTAAAACGGGGTTTTTATTGAGAATGAACAATGAACTAATCAGGGTTATAAAAAACGTGAGTGAATACTCTCATAAATGTTGAGAAAGATCCGGGTAATGGATAGAAGGAGGGTGAGAGGTTGGGAGGGGTTAAAATAATGTGCAGCTTTACAGAGAATTGGTATAATATCTGAGCTTTAGGAAAATCTCAATTTTCAAAACAGTCGTAAGTAACTATTTTTCAATACCTGTTCTATTGAACCCAGTTGATTGAAGTCACTAATCATCACAGACGCTCTTGTTTGTTTATTATTAAGCATATCTTTTAGTGGTGTGAGTAAATTCACGTCTGGATCTTTCCCCAGCGCAACTTCAGCAGCTTGTAAAACTTGTGAGGCGATCGCAAAAATCTCTTGATGATCAAATCCCTCTTTTGCAGAGATTTGGTGTTTTTCGGCGTCTGGAATTATTGCTCTTCCTGGTAATGATTTATCCAAAACCAGACCTTTTAATAATGCTAGTAATGCAGCATAAAGATAAAAGTCATCACAACTATCAAATGATTTGAATTCTATTCGACCTACTTCTGCTGGAATACGTGCGATTTTTGTCAGTGAGGGTGTAGACTGAATCAATTGTTCTGGTTTTTCTACAAATACAATTGCTGCGGCTCTTTTACCTGTTCTGATAAATGTCCTTATCGATAAACCTTCCCATAAATCACCATTATAAAAAGGAGAACTAAAACTAAAAGGAACAATATAAGGACTATAGTAAGTTAGCTTTTTAGCAATATCAATTAAACCTTCATAAGATAAATCAGGAAATGATAAATTTAAATCTGGACCATAGCTGACCATAAAAATATGAGCAGTTTGTTCATCAGGATTAGCCTGTAAGATACTACGTTCATATTTATTTAGTGGGGGTTCAGGCTCAAAAACAGTTTTGTAGGGATTAAAACTAATTAAAATTGGCGATAACTCAAATTGTGCAGCCACTTGACGTAGCAAGTCAAAACTTTTCGACAATTCATTAATAGTACTTTTAATATCAGGATTGATTGTGGTTCTGATTTCAATACCTTTGGGAATACAATCTATAAGTTTTTCAGTATCTTCTGCAAATCTCTCAAACCCTTCGATATACCACCTTTTTTTTCTAATACCAGCGTCTCCAATACACAATTGCATTGAGTCGTGAGGATATGTGGGTAGCTGTTCAATTATTTGATTAAAATCGGCAAATTTTGTACAAGAAAAATCTACAAACTTTCCTTCCGCATTCAGGAAAGCAACTTCATGCTCAATGCCAAAATAAAACATTATTTATACCTTTTGCTTAATCTTAATTTTATTGGAATTCAACCGAATTTAACTAAAGCCAAACGATAGCTATTTGCCAAGAGTGGGATATACGAAAACAAGAAGCGATTGATGGGGGAAAAACGCTTTAAATACTGATTTGGCAAATCACTAAACCTACAAACCTCTAAGATTTGATAGCGATTATCCCAATTTTTGATTTTATGAATATCAGAAATTCCCCAGTCAAACTTGGCTGATGTGTATTTAAGAGAATCGTGGTACTTTTGATTTTTTACTATTAAAGGAGACATAGAATCGAAACCAAACCATGAACCTGGGAACTGTTGTAAAAAATTGGCAAAAAGTTGCTGTACTTGCTTTTCATTGAGATACATCAGCACACCTTCTGCTACAAACATGCAGGGTTGCACACTCACAGCTTTTACACACTTAAACCAGTCTGTATCTAAACAAGAAGCAGTGATAAAACGGCGACGTTCTGTTTCTTGAAAAAACTGTTTCCGCAATTCCATTACATCCGGTAAATCTAAATCAAACCAACGTACTTGTCCGTTATCCACTCGTTCAAAGCGTGTATTCAATCCAGCACCAATCTCAACAACCGTACCTTGGGGATATTTTTCTAGATAATTACGTATCCAGTTGTCGAGGATCATACCTCGTAAGCAAGTCCCTGATTGCGAATTTTTAGCATTAATAAATTTATCAAAATCATAATCAATTGCTTGGAGAATCTCAACTGATTTGGGGTCTACAATAATTGGATCAGATTGCTTTGTTTCGGTAGCTCTTGCCCATAAGGTAATTAACAATGTTTCTTGTATGACACCAAGATTGACTTTTGTTTTAGTCATAAGTCTTAGTTAAGTAACATCTGTGAAATAATCTAATTATAAAAATTCTCAATAATTTTAGCACAACCAAATCACGATAGAACATACAGAGTAGTGAACTATAAAAAAATTTCAAGGCGTAAATAAAAGTACTTTTTAAAAATGATGAAAAGCTTATCATGTAAGCTTTCTAGCTTCTGCATTTTACCTACCTTGAAAAGCCACTCCGCCTCTACTGTCTCCTGCCTTCTTGTATTAGTATGGACTTGGGAAAAGCTAGAGGCGTGAGTTTATGACAAGTGCCGTTCAATCTCCCTACAGTAGTGAACAAGTAGCAGCATGGCTGCGTGGATTACTGACTATTGCTTGGGCAGATGGTGATTTTGATAACCAAGAACAAGAATTAATTGCCAGCATTACCAAAGATGAACTGGCTCCTGAGACAAACTTGGAGTCTTTAGGCGTTATTGAACCAGAGGAATTAGCTGTTTTTCTGGGTTACGGTACGCCAGCAGCAGAAAATTTCTTGCGTACAGCTGTGATGGTGGCGATCGCTGATGGTACATATTCTAAAAGCGAAGACTATCTTCTGCACCAGTTGTGCAAGGCTTTGGGAGAACCAGAAGACTTACTAGAAGCTCTGCGTCATACTTTAGAATTCCACCCAACAGAGCCATTAGAACAGCAGGTAGAGACTCCTTTAGTTCTCGCACCCACAAAGCGACAACTCGACGCATTATACCCAGTCCGTGACTGGCTCGACGGACTAGACATCCAAGATCCTAGAGTCGCCCGTTTCTTATGCAAAATGATTCCTTCCCAGTGTCCATTTGAACGTGATGTTAAGCTATTTGGACGCAAAGTAGTACACATTCCACCTTTATGTAAACTCAATCCACTGTATGAACAGCTGGTTGGCTTACGTTTCCGCGCCCTCTCCTATTTAGCAGATGATTGTGGTGAGGATATTTCGGAATATATTTAGTTAGTGGTTACTAGTCATTGGTCATTGGTCATTAGTACAAGACTTTTGACTAATGTAACTAATGACTTATACTTCTTTGATGGTACAGAGCAAGCATAAAAATCTGTGGGTCAATCCAAAATCCAAAATCGAATGACTAATGACCAATGACATAAACGCGCAAGTGGCTTCCCGCAGGGTAGGACAAATAACTAATTATGCAATTCATCGATCAAGCAAAAATTGAAGTAGCAGCAGGTAAGGGAGGCGACGGAATTGTCGCTTTCCGACGGGAAAAGTATGTACCAGCAGGTGGCCCTTCTGGTGGTAATGGGGGAAAGGGCGGTTCAGTGATTTTACGTGCTGTGGAAAACTTGCAAACCTTACTTGACTTCAGATACAACCATCTTTTTCAAGCAGAACATGGTTCTCGCGGCGGCCCAAATAATCGCACCGGAGCCAATGGCAAGGATCTGATTATTGAAGTTCCCTGTGGTACGGTAGTTTATGATGTCGAAACAGAGGAAATTATTGGGGACTTGGTGCAATCTGAGCAAGATTTGCTAGTTGCTAAAGGTGGTAAAGGTGGACTGGGAAATCAGTATTTTTTGAGTAACCGCAACCGCGCCCCTGAGTATGCTTTACCAGGATTACCAGGAGAAATCAAGCAGCTGCGTTTAGAGTTAAAACTTTTAGCAGAAGTGGGAATTATTGGTTTACCAAATGCGGGAAAATCCACTTTAATCTCTGCTTTATCAGCAGCACGTCCCAAAATTGCTGATTATCCCTTCACTACTCTTGTGCCAAATTTAGGTGTGGTACGTAAACCCAATGGTGATGGTACAGTTTTTGCCGATATTCCAGGATTAATTACAGGTGCTTCCCAAGGTGCAGGATTAGGACATGATTTCTTGCGTCACATTGAACGCACGCGAGTGCTGTTGCATTTAATTGATGCAACTAGTGAGGATGCGATCGCAGACTATAAAATCATCGAACAAGAATTGCAGGATTACGGCAGAGGTTTATCAGATCGTCCCCAAATTTTAGCTCTCAACAAAATCGATGCAGTTGATAGGGAAAGTGTAGATTTAGAATCACTAGCAACACAACTTAACCATCTTTCTCACGCCCCAGTATTCTTAATTTCAGGTGTTACTGGCGCTGGATTAGAGCCGATGCTCCAGGAAATTTGGTCACTGTTAGAGAAAATGAATCCCGTAAAATTAGTTCAATAAAACCTATTAATTTGTGACAAAGGGTCTTCTTCTTTTAAGAAGTAAAAAGTAAAAAGTAAAAAGATAATCCCCATAAATAAATTTAGGGGATTTAATAGGGACGTATTATTTCTCGCGCTGTGCGTCTGGTAGACGCGTATCCCTCACGGGACGCTTTGCGACTCAGCGGCTTCAAGGAAGAGTAATAAATGTTTTCCTGATCGATCCATAAATAAATTTAGGCGCTTAGTACCAGCACTTTTTCTTTATCAGGACTTACGCAACTGGCATATTATTTTAAGTTCGTAGTGAGGACTAAAGTCCTCACTACAAGCAAAATTTTGAAATTTTTGTGACACTTGCGTAAGTCCTGCTTTATGAGTGACTTTTGCCTTGTTCGGTCATATAGAAGAGGACTATGCAATTTTCCGTAAAAACACGGATAAATAACTCCCAATGATAGCTAAATATTTGAATAAATACTAATAAAATTTACCTGAATTAGCATATAATCCGCTCTATTCCTGTTTTTACTGATTTTAATGTCATATATTAATTGTTACATTTAATTAACTGTATTTACACCATAATATTTTACAATATATAACTGGATAGTATTAACTTATTATCAAGTTAGTACGTATATTGATTGAAAAAGAACATCTGTATGACTTTGTTAGCACAGATTTGATAGGAATCCCATTTGATTTTTGAAAAGTCAATAACTACTCAATGGGAGCATCCCAAATGTTCAAAAAACCTGCCTGCGATTGAAATCGCAGTCTCATAGTGAAGCAGACTACTTGATTTTATGAAGTCGTCTGAAGACGATTTGTGCTATTAGCTAAGGGTTTAAACCCAAGCGCAGTATATTGAAAAAATTGGGATGTTCCATACTCAACCGACTTAGATATTCCAACCAAACCGGGGTGCTGATTTCAAAAAATTCTGGAAAACTTACTTAGCCATCTACACAGTGTGATAGAGGATGTATACCCATACCAAATTTTTGAATTTCAGCGTTGATGAATATTTACAATTTGAACTGGAAAGCCGAATCCGTCACGAATATCTAGCGGGTCAAGTCTATCCAATGCGAGAAGACAGTGATCACTGTAAAGTGATCACTAGCAATATATTGCCCCGATTACGTACACATTTGTTTGGTACAGATTATCGGATTTATTCATCAGAGATGAAGATTAGGATTGATGATTTAGACATATTTTATTACCCACATATCTGTGTCACTTGCAATCCTCAAGACCGAGAAAAGTTTTACAAGCATCAACCTTGTTTGATAGTGGAAGTTTTTTCCTCAGCCACGGAACGTATTTATCGTAACGAAAAGCTGATGAATTATCGTCGATTAAAAAGTTTGCAAGAATATGTATTAGTTTGCGAATCAGAAATCAAGGTTGAAGTCTATCGTAAAAACAATCAAAACAATTGGTTTGTAGAAAAATTGCTACAAGAAGAAGATAATCTCAAATTAGCTTCTGTAGACTTAGAAATAGCGATCGCAGATATTTATGAGGATGTAAAGATGTAAAATTTATGGTATCCTTTGCCCCAACGGTGTGAAATTGTGATGTATGCGAAAACTGTTAGTTACTGGCGCTAGTGGGTTTTTAGGTTGGCATCTTTGCCAATTAGCAAATCTCAAATGGGAAGTTTATGGAACTTTCTTGACTAACTCTGTAGAAATTCCTAATACCAAAATGCTGAAAGTCAATTTAACAAACTTTCAGGAATTGAAACAGATATTTAGTGAAATTCAGCCAGCCGCAGTAATTCATACCGCCGCACAATCACAACCTAATTATTGCCAAAATCATCCTGAAGAAACTTACGCAACGAATGTAATGGTTTCTCACAACATTGCTGGTTTGTGTGCAGATCATTGTATTCCTTGCGTATTTACATCTACTGACCTTGTTTTTGATGGTTTAAATCCTCCTTACCCTGAAACAGATCCCGTATGTCCTGTAAATAAATACGGTGAACAAAAAGTGATGGCAGAAGTGGGAATGTTAGAACGCTATCCTTTAACTGCTGTGTGTAGAATGCCATTAATGTTTGGTGCAGCAACACCCACTGCGAGCAGCTTTATACAACCATTTATACAAACTCTTCAAGAAGGTAAAGAACTAAAATTATTTACAGATGAATTTCGCACACCAGTTAGTGCTAACACCGCAGCTAAAGGACTATTATTAGCATTAGAAAAAGTAAAAGGTATCATTCACTTAGGTGGTAAAGAAAGAATTTCTCGGTATGATTTTGGACGTTTGTTAGTAGAAATATTTCAATTACCCACTACCGGATTAAAAGCCTGTCTGCAACAAGATGTAAAAATGTCTGCACCTAGACCCAGCGATGTTTCTTTAGATAGTTCTCAAGCTTTTGCATTAGGATATCAACCCCTATGTTTACAATCACAATTAGAAGAATTAACCAACAAATACAGCTTAAATAAACACAGAGATATCTTTACCCTTTAAGCTTAGATTTGGAAGATTAAACAATAGTGTTTCTTGTTGAATTGAAGTCAATAACGACTGAACTAAACGCCAGCGATCGCCAATTGGCAACTGCAACCCCTGGTTTTGCATGTTATGTGGCCGCTCCACACTACGCCAATACCAAAATACTTTCCGTTTCGCTATTTTTAAATTGAATGATCGTGTCCAAATTATCTCTCAAAACTTGCATAATCTTCGATGTTGGGCTATTGCCATCTTTGCCCAAAAATCCAGATTTTTCACTTGTGATCAAAAATCATTCACATAACACCCCTTATACCCTTTCTTTCGCTGGTGGCGTAATACCGCGATCGCATAATCCTTGGGAAAGTTCATTTAAAAATTCCAAGTCTTCTCCAGGTAAAGACTCAAGAGGATTTTCTGTTTTCTCAAGAAAACTAAAAGCTTGCCGAAATTGACTTGTGGTTGCGTCAATCGGTGAATCAAGGTGACAAGGAATTATCCGCACAAAATCCCAACTCGCCACTAAGTTAGCCCATTTGATAGTTTCTTCTGGATCTCGGTTCAGAATCAGAGTTTGCAGAATTGGCGCAACAAATAAGCGTCCATCTTTGCGTAAGCGATAAAACGATTGTTGCCAATTATTCCACTTAAAAGGAAACAAACCAAAATAGGCTTTCTTGGAACGATCTGGCGCTTCCAATGCATGACGAAAAACTTGTCCCGTGCCAATAACTTCTAGCGCACTCGGTCGGAAGTAAAAAGCAAATAATACAATGCGTTGCCATCCTTTACAACGGTTAGCTTCAGTGTCAAAAACTCTGTGGAAAGTGTCGTCTTTAGCATGAAATAGCAAAGGATAAGGATCAAGTTGAACTATTGGTGGTGGTTCAGCAGGGATAGACACGACTATATCTGTAACTAGCAGTGTCCGCGATCGCTTGTGGAAAAATGCAACTTCGGCAAATCGTCCTGGTCCCAACTCGATAGGGCCAAGAATTGCATAATTAAACTCATCGCTAAAGGGTACATCACTACTATTAGCTGGCAGTACATGGGTTCGTCCTAGAGGTAAACCCAGCCAACTCAGGGGTAAATTGAGAGGAAAACTCCACTGCTTCGGGGCTACAAACACTTGTGCTTGAGGAAAGCGTCTAGCAAAAGGGCCGACAAAAACTTTATGTTCTAAACCAGAAATAGTGGGCAGGATAATATATTTAACATCCCCGTGTTCTGCAACTAATTCTTCAACCAGGCGTATACACTCTGGAGTTGGTGCGATCGGTGCATAAACCAGCAGTCCACCTGCTTCTAGTTTCACAACAGTCATGCGAATTGGCACAACAACATAGAAAATGCCTTGTATCTGGTCAAAAGTCCAGATCGTATCCTTAACTACTTCTTGGCAGAGTGTGCGTCGTTTGCCAAAAGGGTAGAGTGGTAAAATAGGCCAGAAAGCCCAAGACCAATCTTTTAAAGAAATCGCATCCTGTTGTGTTTGCATATTTTGCACTTTCATCGTGGTTATTTCCACGACTCGATCCTCCCAAATCCCCAAGACTCAGAATATTTTATCTAAATATACATATAATAAACATAGAGGTATATGAGTATATGGGTTTCAGAAGTTGGAAATCGGTGAGGGTCATTCAAAATAGAATTGCTTGAATTTTTAATTTTCAAATTTTCATTCCCGAAGGACTGTCTTCTTTTATCCAAATAGCCAGCCCTCCCCCACGTCCACGCGCCGCGATTAAATCTTCTGTGATCAAAAAGAAGCTAAAAAAGGGAAGTTTGGCAATAGCTTGATTGTAAAAATCCTCTGTTTGACTCTTTCCGCCTCGAATTTGTTGTTTGTAAACTACACGACCAAACAAGCTGATTTGCATTTGGGTAAAATCAAAAGTTAACAAGTTTTTTTTCCCTAAATATCTGGCTGGTCCTGTGAGTTTTAACAATAAGGGACCAAGTTGTACCTGATTGCCAATTTCGCCTTTACCATCAACCATATCTGTAGCGGCAAAACAAATGTGTGCTGATGCTAATTTTGGTAGATAAAAACCTCTACCTAATTCAATTCCTCCTCGCTTTTTTAGTTTACGTGTACCAGTGGTGAAATACAGTCGCCATTGACCAAGTAAAGATGTAAAAGTATATTTTATTTTTTGTTGTTTAGTAGTTTTTTCTGCTTGTAATAAGGCATTTACGACTGCTGTAGCCCTGGGGCGATCGCCTGTTTCTTGGCGATATGCAAACACAGCTTGATGAAGTACGGTTGCAAAATCTGCTGAAGTTGGTGATGTTAAGTCAGGCGATCGCATTGAGTCAATCTTTGTTATGCGCGACAAATGGTTGGAAGGCTTTAAATCCCGTGAGAATAATTTCACGTTATGCGTGAACCCACAATTAATTATATTGCTCTAGCAATATTTCTATACTCGCATTGTAATCTAAAAAAGAAAACAAATGCTTATAACGAAGCCTACCTTGTTGATCTAAAACAAATTGTGCTGGTAAAGGCGCTCCCAAAGCTTGCCCAACATTATAAGTGCGAAACACTCGGCAGGTAGGATCACTCAGCAACGGCATTTTCAAGCCTAAATCTTTGACAACTATTTGACTTTGTCGTTCATCGGTACTAGTAATCATCAAAACTTCTATACCCTGATTTTGAAACTTTTCGTAGTTTTCATTCAAGGCTTTAATGTGTGGATAGCAAAAGGGACAATATTGTTTTTCTGTAAAAATCCGAGTAAAAGCAAGTAATACTGGTTGCTTATTTCTGTAATTTGATAATTTGAGCAAAGTATTGTTGGTGATATCTGGCAGTTGAAAATCTGGTGTTAAAAATCCTAATGGTATTTCATTAGCTGCTGGAATGGGTAAAAAATTCCGAAAAAAGCGCTCATTAAATAAACCGCTAAAATCAGTTGTAACTAACATAATTTATCCTCAATAAAAATATCAAAGCTATTACATAAACAAACCACAGAAAAAATATAAAATGCCACCGATTAATTTATATCTGTGTGCATAATATATCTCTGTGGTTAATTTAACTTATTAGACAGATTTGACATCTTGCGTTAGAGAGATTGGCTAGGCGATAAGCCTAACGCCAATCTAAGCTGGAATATACCAAGCCTCTGGGCAAGGTAGAAATTAAACAGCAGAGAAGTAAACTTTAGACTTGACAGGATCAGGAACCATGGTCTTGTCACCAGGCTGCCAACCAGCAGGACAAACTTCATCGGGGTGAGACTGCACGTACTGAATAGCTTGCAATGTCCGCAGAGTTTCATCTACGTTACGACCAAAGGCGAGGTTGTTGATGGTCGCGTGTTGGATGACACCATCTTTGTCGATGATGAATAAACCACGCAAGGCTATACCAGCTGCTGGGTCAAGGACATTGTAAGCGCTGCTAATCTCTTTCTTGATATCAGACACAAGGGGATAGTTGAGATCACCAACACCTCCAGACTTGCGATCAGTCTGAATCCATGCTAGGTGTGAAAATTCGCTATCAACAGACACACCTAGTATTTCTGTGTTAATCTTTTTAAAATCTTCGTAGCGATCGCTAAAAGCTGTGATTTCTGTAGGACAGACAAAAGTAAAGTCTAGGGGATAGAAAAACAGAACAACATACTTACCGCGATAATCGGAAAGTTTTATTGTTTTAAATTCTTGATCTACCACAGCAGTTGCTGTAAAGTCGGGAGCTGATTGACCAACACGGAGGCATCCTTCTGTAGACATATACTAATTCTCCTTGGAAATTATTTTCGTCTAGTAGTCCGCCAAAGTTTCTTTGGCGGTTTGGAAAAGAACATAGTATCAGGGGCTTATTTACCCTCTAATCCACGCAATTCTTTCCCAACCAATACCCTGAATTTTGGGTTGGCTAAGTACTAACTGCCCACTCATATTGGGTGTATAGGTAACGCTTACCTATTTATGCCCTGACAGCTTAATTACGAACTGTTACAACTATATCATACTCATAACGATTTTGAGTAGCAAATGGTCGATTTAGATACAAGAGAATGGTTGCTCACAAATGGCTTGGGAAGTTTTGCCAGTGGTACGGTTTCTGATGTCCGCACTCGCACTTATCATGGTTGGTTATTTGCTGCGACTAATTCGCCTTCTGGACGAACTCTACTGTTTTCGCATCTAGAAGCTAGTTTGGAACTACCAAAGCAAGTTATAGCATTGGGGACAAATTTTTGGGGTGGTGGTCAGATTGATCCGACAGGTTACGAACTGTTACATCATTTTGATATTAATCCAGTTCCCAAATGGGTTTGGGGTCAAGATGACTGGCAGCTAACTAGGCAGTTGATAATGCCTCACGCTTGGGGAGAGAGGGAAGAAGGGGGACAAGGGAGCAGGGACAAAGGAGCAGAAAGACGCGGGGACGTGGAGAATAACCAATGCTTAATATCCAATGCCCAATTCCGATTGTGTCATCGCCTTTTAATTCAATATCGTTATGACGGTAGGGATGAGGCGATTTTGAGGTTACGACTACTAATCAGCGATCGCGATTTTCATAACCAGCAAAAAGCTACTCCACAGTTACAGTTTTCACAATTGCTAGGACAAAGACAAGTCTGTTTTCAAGGGATTAACTCAGGAGAGTTTGGCACACCTTGGCACTTACGCTGGACACAAGGCAGTTACCAACCAGATGGATTTTGGTATTGGAATTACCATTTACCAGAGGAGACAAGGCGAGGATTGAGCGATCGCGAAGACCTCTACAGTCCTGGTTATTTAACAGTTACACTTGCACCAGGGGATATAGTCACTTTAGAAGCAAAGGTGGGTTTTCCCGATCTTCTACAAAGTTCTCTGACGGACGAGACTTTTGGAGAAGTTGTTGAAGACGAACAAGAACGGCTATCTTTAGTATTTGGATGGGATAAAAAAGGGGCTAGTGATAGGGGATTAAGAACTAGGGACTTGGTGAACTTGAACAATTATTTTCCTACTAACCAATACCCAGTACCCAATACTCAGTATCCTATTTGGCAGCAATTACTAAAAGCCAGCGATCAGTTTGTCATTTTGCGAACCTCTAATCATGAACCTACTTTCATAGCTGGTTATCATTGGTTCAATGATCGCGGACGTGATACCTTGATTGCTTTACCAGGTATAGCGTTGCTGAGGGGGCGATTTGATTTGGCAAAAGGACTGATACAGAGTCTTGGACGTTACTGTCGCCACGGTCTGATCCCAAATTTGTTTCCGTGTCTGGAAAGTGAACCTGTTTACAATAGTATTGATACGGCTTTATGGTGGATTGAAAGCTTAGGACTATATTTAGAAGCAACTCAAGACTGGTTGTTTCTAGCAGAGCAATACTCAGTAGTACAACAAATTTATAAAGCCTTTATTGGTGGTACGCGCTATAACATTCAAGTTGATGCTACCGATGGACTAATTGGTTGGGATGCTCGTGGTGTAGCCTTAACTTGGATGGATGCAGTAGTTGATGGACAAGCAGTTACACCTCGTTGTGGTAAGCCAGTAGAAATCAACGCTTTGTGGTACTCAGCTTTATGCTGGGCTTCTCGGTGGGCAGAAATTTTGAGTGAGCAAGAATCGGTCGCCGAAACAAGTCGTTTGGCAAAACAGGCTCGACGTTATAGTCAGCAAGCCCAACAAGTCAAAGACTCACTCCAAAAGTTCTGGAATTCCCCGTTGGGCTATTTATACGACACTATAGAGCCAGATGATCGTCGTAATTCTCAGGTTCGCCCAAATGCTGTGATTGCGCTTTCCCTGGCCCATTGTGCGTTTTCTATTCAACAGGGGCGTCAGATATTACAGTTGGCTACTGAACGCTTACTCACGCCCTATGGTCTTCGTACCCTTGATCCAAGTGATCGAGAATTTATCGGTAAATATGCGGGTCATCCACAACAGCGCGATCGCTCTTACCATCAAGGTACTGTTTGGTGCTGGCTAATTGGCCCTTTTATTCGAGCTTGGAAACGTTTTTATGGCACAGAACAGTTACCTTTTGAGTGGGAACCTCTGTTAGAGCATTTTCTTGCTGACGGCTGTCTTGGCTCAATTTCGGAAATTTTTGATGGTGACGCGCCACACACACCTAGAGGAGCGATCGCTCAAGCTTCGTCAGTTGCTGAGGTACTCCGTCACCTTCGCAGTTAAAATCACAAAAAAATTTATTTTTTTAGTGGCTCAGGTGTGATTCGAACACACGACCTAGGGCTTATGAGTCCCCCGCTCTAACCTACTGAGCTACTGAGCCAAACTTTTATCACCGATTTTTAAATATAGCATACTAGTTTTGTAATTGCTAGTCTTACATACCTAGAATTTTTGATTTTTTTGTTGGTTATCGATGAGAATTTGTAAATCCCACACTGTACTTGGTATTCCAAGCCAGTGTGGGTGATTTACTAGCAGAGAGAAACTATATACGTTGTTGTGGTGGCAAGAAGGCCATAGGATTGACTGCACCTTTACCAGATGGATGGATTTCAAAGTGGCTATGTGGGCCTGTGCTAAAGCCAGTGCTACCCATTTCAGCAATCATTTCACCTTGGTTTATTTGTTGACCTGTTCGCACCAAAACTTTGCTGTTGTGACCGTAACGAGTCAAACTGCCATCAGCATGACGGATATCCACAACGTTACCGTAACCACCGTTATTCCAACCGGCTTTTTCTACAACACCACCAGAGGAAGCATAGATCGGTGTACCAGTACCGTTAGCGATGTCGATTCCTTTGTGCATCCGTCCCCAACGCCAACCATAACCAGAGGTGAGAACTCCTTTAGCGGGCCAAATATAGCCTTTAGATGTAGGCGTAATTTCTTCAATTGGTTTGGGCAGGTATGTATCAACTGCCGCTAATGGTGGTAATTCTGGAGAAACTTGAGTTCCTCGCTTGGCATTAAAAGACTGAGGTAGATCTCCACCTAAACCAGGTGTTGCTACCTTTTTATTTTGATTGGCAACAAATTCTGGATTAACTGGCTCATTATTCTGTCTATTAGAGCGGAATGAGGGATTAGTCGGCTGCACACTGTAGGTTGATCCCTTTGGTTGAGGAACAGGGATTGACACTGGTAGTGAATTAGGTTTAATAGCTGAGGTAGGTACTACTACATTGATAGTAGGTCTGGATACTTTAATAGGTATAGCAACATTATTTGGTTGTGTAACTGGAATTTGTACAGCATCACTATTATTGCTGACTTCCTCTGCTACAACTGTGCTACCAGACTGTTGAGCGCGGTATTTTGCTCGTAATCTCTCAATTTCTGCTTTTAAGCTGTTTAGACGTGAATTTGTATTTTTGCCATTCTTTGATTTGGTAGTATCTTGTCTTCTAGCCAACTGCATTTCGGTAACAGCAGTGGGTATGGGGCTATCACCACCCATGCCATAAGCATTTTCTGTGGTAGCTGTATTTGCTGTCGAATCTGTAGAATTATTATTGGCTGGAATTTGATTGTTTAAAGATAATGACTCTATTGCAGAAGTGCTGGAATCAGCAATTTCTGAATTAGGGCTTGTATTGGTAACTTTGGAATTATGACTCAATTCAAAAGCACTCTCGTTAATCGCTACTGATGTTGGGATGGTAGCTTTGCTTGCTTCAGTGGAAGGAATATTGAGTTTTTGATTAATTTGTAGTTGATTGGGATTATTAAGACGATTTGCCTTAACTAATTCTGATATTGATGTACCATGAGCGCGTGCGATCGCTGCTAATGTATCTCCTGGCTTGACTTCATAGCCAGCGCTAGCCAATTGAGGGACAACTTTCGCTGCTGTAACGGTAGGTGTGATAACTGGGGTTGCAGGTGTTGGTGTCACAGCTGTTGGTGTGGCTGTATTCACCGCATTTTTTTGCTGCTTCAATCTAGACACGAGACTAGCTTGGCTTGCATCACTTTTAGTTTGGGACTGTAGTGTAAAAGTGTTGCTTGTGTCTTGTGAAATTGGCTTAGTAACTACTGTCGTTGACTGAGCTTGATTTACAGCAACTTTGGGTAATTCCGTAGTTCTCTGAGATCTGATTTGTGCCAGACTGGCTCTTAATCGGTCTGATTTTTCCTGCAAGCGGTAGAGTGCAAATTCTTGCTGCGCTTTCAGTTGGGCATTTACTTCGCTGCTAACTGCATTGTTTATTACCACTGTTTGCGGTTGAGCAGCAAAGGATAAAGATGTGGTTTGATTTTGGATTACTCCATAACCATTTGATAATGTTCTAACAGTATCAAGTTGCTTTGTGGCTGTATGTGTATTATTTTTGTCACTTGGAGCACCCAGCCTGTTTGCCTTGGTTGGTACCACAACTGGTGTATGAACTGGCACAGATATTCCTTTTGTGACAACTTGCCATTTTGCTCTCAGCCCAGGCACTTGTGAAATTGCTGTTGGTTCAACTAAAACAGGATTTTCAGGCTGGCTCACCAATGATCTAGTCTCGGACTTGAAATGATTTGTACGAGCAATTTTTAATTCCGCATCGGCCGCAGCAGGAAGGGTTGAGGCTGTATTTTGATTGCCTACTGGTTCCGCCGCCAACGCTTGATCGCTTTGTCGAGTCACCAAAAGGCTAGTCGCTCCCATTGAGATTGCCAAGCCAATCATCGCGGCTTTTGTTGGTACTAGACGGTGAATACGTGAATTAACTGGATTCTGCTGTTCCACCGGTACTTCCTCGCTTTGGGTGTTTTCTAACACAGCCTTATCTCTCTTTTTCAATGCTCGTTTCAAAGACGACCTCCTATGAACACTAGCGCTTAACTGAACCTCGATATTATAGTCGGGTACTAGTCAATGATTCAGATCACATCAAACAACAAAGCAAGACCACATTGGACAGAGATACTTAGGCAAGATTAACTTGCTTCTTTAATTTAGACAAGTTTACTTTTTGAAAATTTTGTAAAAAATTTATTTTTGGTTTACTTGTCTGATCACTGCTCATAACATTACAACGTCTTGCTCTTTTATAGTTGTCTCAAAACTTACTGTCAGGACTGCTTGGAAGAGAAAATTACCGTTTATAGATATTTTTCAATAATCTTCAAAGGTTTTTTGCTCAATCCGTCATCTAAACATGAGACTGTAAGTTGATTCTTCCCCAAAACACAACCGTATCAACTCATAGGCATATTTACACTCCTTTACGTTCCAATAACTTAATGAATGGGTTACAAAGTAGCTCAAATGGTTGATATGACATAGTTTATTGATTTTTGTTCCTCATGCTAGAAAAAATAGAGTTTACAAAAATCTATCGTTAGATTCACCAATTCTGTCTTTTGCCATATACAAATTTCTTATATATGATTAGTATTTTTCTTAAGTATTATTACTTGAGATTTGCGAACTTTGGAACAATAAAGTATATTATACTACCTATAAATAACTCAACTACAGGAGAATTGTATCTATATATTTACTAGATAGATTAAGATTTTATTTATCTAAAAGTATATTCACTTAAACTGTAAATTTATATACCCCTTGTATTCTGTGATTCATTCTAAATAACCCAACTGGCGATACGCTTCAAACAAGCCCACAGCGACACTCACAGAAAGATTTAAACTGCGAACTTGAGATTGACTCATGGGAATGTAGAGAGTGGAATCACAAGTCTTAATCACTTCTGGTGGTAAACCTGTAGTTTCACTACCAAACAGCAGCCAATCATCTGCTTGAAATTGAAATTTGGCATAGTTATAACTACCACGTACACTGAATCCTAGCCATCTTCCTCCTCTTTGCTGATGTAAGATTTTCAAGGCTTCTAAAGACTCGTGATAATGCAGCTTGACATGGGGCCAGTAATCTAAACCAGCTCTTTTAAGATAGCGATCGCTAATTTCAAATCCTAAAGGCCCAACCAAGTGTAGTTCTGTACCTGTGGCAGCACAAGTACGAGCAATATTACCTGTATTCGGCGGTATAAGGGGATTAACTAGAACTACCTGAGGCATTTTTTCCCAGCTTCACAGTATCTTTAAACATAAAGTATAAAATTTTTCAAATCTATCTCTTGATAGAGGCTTCTTATAGTTTTTGTTAATGAATATCAACCTATCATAATTGATTAGAAATTTAAAACAAAACAAAGAAATCCCTCAGATTTTTCTCTGAGAGTGGTTAAAATACTATTTTCCTAAAAGATGATTTTCTATACCCCAAGGTAGATGATTACATCTCTGGAGAGTTTATCAACTTCCTAGAGATTAGGGGTGAGGTGTCAACCCCCTCTTAGGACTGTGGGTTTTTTCCGACAAGTCGTGGAAGGGGGACAAGGAGGACAAAGGAGACAAGGGAAGGGAGAGAAAACTATTCAAAATACCCTGCGAGGACACCAAGGGCGTATAAATTTCAAAATTAAGAATCTTTTTGGCTCAAAATCTAAAATCTAAAGACTTGTTACGCCATTGAGGAGACACATAATTTATCTTCTAATTCTGCTTCACGTTCTTGTGTAGCGCGAATAGCTTGAATAATTGTGGTTTTAGCGCTAAAACCAACAGCATGAAGTTGTAACCATTGTTGAGCTTCATTTCCTTCCCGGAGAATTTTCTGTAAAGGTGAAAGGAAACAACTGAAGCCATTTTGTTTAGCTACTGGCCACACTTGTTGATAAAGTTCAGCAATCCAATTTCTAGCAGTAATAGTTCTGCCATCTTGCCAATGTAGCAGTTGGGCATCAAGACTAGAAGTAGCTGCTGCTATTTCGTTGGTAGCAGTTAAAGAGATCAGTTCCTCTGGAGAAAAAGTACTTTGAGTTAAAGGATCAAGGTGGGGATTGTCGATTAGTTGTAATAGACGTGCTTCTAGCAAAGCAGTAATTGCTAATAAGGAAATAGGGTCTGTAACTAAATCGCAAATTCGCAATTCTAGCCGATTTAAATCATAAGGACGGCGATCGCCATTTGGTCGTACCGACACCCACAAATGACGAACATTTTGCATTGTTCCGGCTGCTAGTTGCTGTTCTACCCATCGGATATGATCGTTATGACTACTAAATAACGGTACATGAGCGGGTGTTTGTGGGAATACACCCCAACGAGTAGAATGATAATTGGTTGCTTTGCTATCTAAAAAAGGAGAAGAAGCACTCAAAGCCAGAAATAAAGGTGCTTCTAGCCGAATCAACCGACAAGCACGCATAAGTAGTTCTGGGTCATTGATGCCAATATTAATATGGACACTAGCCGTAACTACTTTTGTGCCGTAGGTTTGCTCAATAAAAGTATGATAAGGATTTGTAGGGTCAGAACGAAAAAAGCGATCGCTACTACCCAAAGACAAAGTGCTGCCTGGAATGAGAGTATAATTGCCTAACTCTTGGAGATACTCTCGCAGTCTCAGCCGAGGACGTAAGATGGCGCACAATAACTGGTCATAATTATGATTGGGTGCAGTAATATACTCTACATTCCTGCTATCTGGCTCTCTTACATATCCATCCAAAGATGCAGTAATCTTATCAGAGAGACCGACGATTTCACCACTAGCCGTGCCAGTGTACATCTCTATCTCAAAGCCTTTTAATAGCACTTTAATCTTTCTCCTCGGCTCTCCTTACTTCTAAATTGTATCCAAATAGACGATTTTCTGCATTGTTCCCGTAGGAAGAGTTGTTAGTTAATAGTTCAAACACAAACATAGAGCAAAAAACAAGGATGCACCTTACCATCCTTGTTTTTTGCTCTATGTTTATGCTTGTAGACTCAAATTTACTTGTGACGACCACCTAACCACTTAGCAGCAGCAAGTCCTACAATAGCTCCCACAACAGGATTGCTGAGAAAGTTGATAATAGCTGGCTGTTCTGCTAATACTTCTTTGAAAATGTCAGGATGATTGTGATATGCAAATGAGGCGAGTCTGCTAACATCATCTGCACTCATGCGGTTGGGATGGCGAGTAGAAAGACCTAACTGTTGCTCAAGATGGCGATCATCCAATCCTCTTTGCTTGAAGTGTTTGAAAAAAGCGCGTGCTACATCATCTCTTTCATTAGGTTTAATATTAGCGATCGCCTTTTGTAATTCTGGCTCCATTTGGCTAGGAGGAATGCTGTTTGTATTAAAAGAGCGTTCAAACATTTGGCGACGTTCAGACGTTGTTGTACGTTGAGCAAAATCATCAAAGCTTTGATAATCTTGTGATGGATCACCACTAGGAGCATCACCAAGAGACTCAACATCACCCTGAGCCAAATCTCTCATAATTTGGCGCTTATACTCTTCACTGCTACTCACTGTACTAATCTCCTTTTCTTATTCTTGTTGTTAGTTAAGACACTAAACAACACATAACAACCAACAATTTCTAACTGTATTGAACTTGATTGGTTTGAGTATCATACTTAGCTGTCAAAATCAGCTGCTTGTCTGGTGCATATACCAAAACAGTTAAATCTTGACTAGGGAAATTTTTCCGAAAACCTTCAACTAAAGATCTTGCTAAGGAACGTACTTCGTTAGGACGAACTTGTGGGGAAATAACTACACCTAACTTATTGTTATCGCGCACGTAAGCATCTTTGACTAATCCCCGCGAAGTTTGTACAACCCAGTTACCAAAACTTTGTCCAGATGCAGTATTTCCTCGCTCTAATTGTGTATAAGCTACATCTCGACCAACGACTGGCGGATTTGTGGTACGGTCAACTTGGGCTACATTACCACCACAAGCAGTAGTGATAGTTAAAACCAAAATCAAGACAACAGCCGTAATCATTTTACGGCTCTGCTGTAGCAGACTCATTTTTGCTATCTCCTCAAAAATTGCTATTGGAAACAAACAAAACTTTTATTGATGTTTATTATTTGAGCGAGCTTACTATTTAATAAACGTTGAAAAAATGATAGTCACTTTTGATTTGTTTCGTTTAGCTTTGTTTTTTATAAATTAGCTTATGATTTCAAATTTAGCCTTCTTTCCATAGACATATTAGTTACTCTATATAAAGAGAGAGGATAAATATATTAGTTATTAGCTAGGGAGCAATGAATAAATATTAGTAATCAATTAAAAACTCATCATCAGCAAAAAAACATTTCATAAAAACTCCAACTCTTAAGTTATAAAACTATCCCAAATAAGCTTTTTTCACTCGTTCATCCATCATTAATTCCGATGCTGCACCTGTGATAGTAATACAACCAGCTTCTAATACATATCCTCGATCTGCAATTTGTAATGCTAAATTGGCGTTTTGTTCGACTAACAAAATTGTCACACCTGTCGCCCGTAAATTCTCAATAATACTAAATATTTCTTTAACTATCGCTGGTGCTAAACCTAAACTTGGTTCATCTAATAATAAAAGTTTTGGTCTACTCATCAAAGCACGAGCGATCGCTAACATTTGTTGTTCACCACCACTCAGGGTTCCCGCTAGTTGATTGCGTCTTTGTGCTAAACGTGGAAATAGCTGAAATTGCTGCTGAATATCATTCTTTATCTCTGCTTGCTGAGAACGAATATATGCACCTAAAAGCAAATTATCATAAACAGTTTGTCGCGTTAATACTCTGCGTCCTTCTGGACAATGGGCCATACCCAATTGTACAACTTCGTGGGGTTGACGACGGCTGATATTGCGTCCACTGTAGGTAATTTCGCCGCTTTTAGGATTGATAATTTTAGATATAGCCCGCAGAGTAGTAGTTTTACCTGCACCGTTGGCACCGATGAGAGTGACTACTTCACTGTTATTGACAACTAAATTAATATTTTTGAGGGCCTTAATACCCCCATAATTAACATATAGGTTTTTAATTTCTAAAATTGGGTAGCTTTTCTGCTTCTCTGTGTTCATCTGTGTGCATCTTTGGTTTATCAAACATTCAGTATGTTTTTTAGTGTCTTAGTGCCTTGGTGGTTAAAATAAAGTTTTTATAAAATACTAAGACACTAAGATAATTATTAATTATTCATTACCCAAATACGCCTCTATAACAGCTGGATTATTTTTAACCATAGTCGGTTCTCCCAAGGCAATTAAATTACCAAAATCTAAAACCGCAATGCGATCGCACAAACCCATGACTAAGGGTACATTATGTTCAATGAGGATAATCGTTAAATTAAAGCGATCGCGTAAATTGCGAATAAATTCACTGAGTTGCTGCTTCTCGCTGGGGTTCATTCCAGCTGCGGGTTCATCAAGAAGTAAAATTTGTGGTTCTAAGGCTAAAGCACGAGCAATTTCTAGCCGTCGTTGATCACCATAGGCAAAATTCTTAGCTTTTTCCTCAGCGCGTTTTTGCAAACCAACTAATTCTAATAATTCCAAAGCTTTTTGCTTACTTTTACGTTCTTCTGCTGGTGCTGGTGGAACTCCCATCATACCTGTAAGTATATTGCTATGAATATGCAAATGTCGGGCAATGATTGTATTTTCTAGTGCTGAAAGTTCACCAAATAAGCGAATATTTTGGAAAGTCCTAGCGATACCTAAAGCAGCGATTTGGTGGGGATGTAGTTGAGAAATTTCTTGATTTTGATAAGTTAATTGTCCACTAGAAGGTGGAATTAAACCTGTAATTAAATTAAATAATGTCGTTTTCCCAGCACCATTGGGGCCGATTAATCCAAAAATTTCATGTTTTTTAACAATAAAAGATATGTTATTTACTGCTACTAAACCGCCAAAGCGGCGAGTTAAGGATTTTGCTTCTAAAAGAATATCATTTGTCATTTGTTATTGATCGTCTTTTAAAAATATCTGGGGTGACGAGTCCTTGGGGGAAAAAGATGGTTCCCAAAACTATTAGTAAACCAAAAATAATTAATCTGCCATCTCTTAAAAATTGCGCTAGCCAAGTTGGTAAACCGCCTGTGTCAGCGATGCTTCTTAAGACTTCTGGTAAGGCTGTAAATAACATACCTCCGACTACAGCACCTAAAAAAGTTCTCGAACCACCAATTAAGACAAAAGTTAGATAAATAATACTGGCATCAAATGTACCTTGTCGAGCATTCCAAGTATTAAGAAAATGAGCGCTGATTGCACCAACCATTCCAGCTAAAACTGCTCCTAGTGTAAAAGCTAAAACTTTGTAGTAAGTGGGGTTAATTCCCATAGCACTTGCTGCTAACTCATCCTCACGAATTGCGATTAAAGCCCTACCAACACGAATACGTTCTAAACGATAAATCAATATCATACTAATTATTAATAATGGTAGGGCAATCCATAAATATTCAATTTGTGTTGAGAAAGGTTGAGGAATACCAAAAATTCCCACAGCACCACCTGTGATATCCAAATTGAGGGAGAGAACCCGCAAAACTTCGACAAAAGCAATCGTGGCGATCGCTAAATAAATTCCCCGTAACCGCAAAGCTGGAATTCCTACCGCTACACCTAACAATCCTGAAATTACACCAGCAATTAACATTTCCAACAACAGTAATGGAATCGGAAAAGAATCACCACTAGAAGTAAAAACTGTTGTTGATAGAATTGCTGCGATATATCCACCCAAAGCATAAAATCCAGGGCTAGCTAAAGATAATTGTCCAGCCATTAATGGTAAATACAACGATAGTCCTAGCAAAGCTCCCAATACCATAGAGACAATTAAAGCACCATAGATAGCAATAAAATCAGCCATTTGTGTTTAACCTTTACCCCTTTACCTTTCTCCTTTTAATAAATTGTTCCATCTTTATGAGCAAAAATTATAGATTTGCCATCAGGACTAGCTTTTGTGATTAAATCATCATCGGGATAGCTAGCTTGATCATTAGGAGTGCGATCGCCTACTTCCAAATAAACTGCAAGTGTTGATGTCCGATTTACCAAATGATGTCCGTTGGCTTCACCTGCTGGAAATCCCGCCGCCATTCCTGGTTTGAGTACTTCTGCGCCCGCATCTGTAATTAATGTCAACTCGCCTTCTAAAACATAAATAAATTCATCTTGACAAGAATGCCAATGTCGTAAAGCAGAAGAACTTCCAGGTTCTAATTTCACTAAATTTACCCCAAAGTTTTTCAATCCGGCAAAATTGCCTAAGCGTTGCCGAATTCTTCCTGCTACTTTAGGTTTAAATTCATCGGGATAATTGGAACGTGCTTCAGTAGGTACTTTTTCTGGATCAATAATCATTTAATTAACTCTGTAGTGAACAAGTCCTTCAGGAATTGGTTTAATCTGAAATACCCGCCAGAAAAACGCATTTGCTGCATGTTGAGCGCCAGGGAAATTAATAGCTTCGGCAATGCGTCCGTTCTCAATACGAAATAATAATGCCCAAAGCTGATCAATATTCTCGCCTTTTCCTTAATTTTGGACTTTGGACAAGAAGGATGGTTCGCGTAAATTATTTGCGAACCAAAAACTAGGCATCAAAAATTACTCCAGTTATTTTTCAAACGGAGTCAAACTGAGTTAAACGCCCAAA
>JAESGT010000011.1_pt1 | contig 95872 bp, 60 predicted proteins | sample 9266261 | NCBI WGS metagenome assembly JAESGT01 (sample SAMN15741584, study PRJNA653494) | algae metagenome | isolation source: Pelatocladus maniniholoensis HA4357-MV3 and co-occurring heterotrophs from... | place: USA: Maniniholo cave near Haena, Hawaii | collected 2009-07-28 | reverse complement strand
TTGGGAGTAATTTGTTCTAGTTCTGTTTTCACAGAATTAATTTCGTGTTTGAGAGATTCAATTTCGGTTTGGTGATTGGGAGTAATTTGTTCTAGTTCTGTTTTCACAGAATTAATTTCGTGTTTGAGAGATTCAATTTCGGTTTGATGGTTGGGAGTAATTTGTTCTAGTTCTGTTTTCACAGAATTAATTTCGTGTTTGAGAGATTCAATTTCGGTTTGATGGTTGGGAGTAATTTGTTCTAGTTCTGTTTTCACAGAATTAATTTCGTGTTTGAGAGATTCAATTTCGGTTTGGTGATTGGGAGTAATTTGTTCTCTAATAGATTTGAGAGATATAATCTCGCTTTGAATAGAAGCAATTTCACTCTGAAGAGATTCTATTTCTTCGATGTGTTTCGGCTGTGCAGCAGTTGTTTCTATTTGAGAGTGAAGAGAAGCAATTTCGCTCTTGAGAGATTCAATTTCGGTTTGTTGATTCTGCATTGCAGCCATTAACTGTCCAACCCAAGAATAACTGGACTGAAGACCGACTAATACATTAATTAACTTTACACCTTCCTCTTGGGATGACTCCCAAGCACTACCCACAATTTGAGCATAGGCGGTAGGATTAATTTCTTGGGTTGATGTTGCTACACCGACTCCATCATTTAAACCAGATGGGATAATATAGTCACCTGCTTGAACTTTGCCTCTAACCTTAACCCGCACCTGACCCATAAATGCAACTTTTTCATACAAATGTTTCTTGTCTTGGGTAGGTGTATTACCAATAACCATGGGCCGACTACTAATTACCATCAGAGTCTGAGCGCCATTAGTTTTCTTAGTAATTTTGCCTGCAAATATTCCAGTAATATCGCCTTCTTCAATCACTTCATCTTGCTGGAGTTTAGGAAGGCATTCAGCATAATCACTACCTGTACCAGTAACAAGATTACCCCGAATCTCGCCTTCAACATGCAACTTCACATTTGGTTCTTTTATGCCAATACCAACATTACCGTTACCTAAAATGACGGCTTTTGCGGTTTGTGTTCCATCGATCGCTCCAGGGGAAAAAATGAGATCCCCTCTTTCTCTGAACTCCATTTGATCTTGGGAACGATTAAACAAAATCCTGTGGTTATCGTCTAAGCTTCTAATCTGTCCGTTGTCGGCGAAAAATAATTCACTATCTGGGTCGAGTCGGATATTTCCACCACTAACATGAAACTTAGCACGGGGCTGTGTTGTCCCAACGCCGATATTGCCATCATTTCTAACAAACAAAAGACTTTTACCATCACAGTCGGTAACATTCAGCGCGGAATAATTGTCGTTTCTGGTTTCACCGGCGATTTCTAGGCTTGAACCTGGACTATTATTGCCAATACCAACTCTACCTTTTACCAAAAGACCATCTGTTGGAGCTTGTTGTCTTTCGCAGTAATCTGCACCAATGACTGCTCCACCCTTGACATCTAATCTATTTTTGGGATTATCTACTCCAATACCAAGATGTCTTTCGATATAGAGACTACCTATAAGATCAATACGGTGAGCCGCACCAAAATGAAGTTCTGGCCAGCAACTGCAATGCACACTCTTACTGGAGAAAGTGAGTTTACGTAAATCTACCTCTGGACTGATGCGAACGCCAGCATGGTAACGGACATGATCATGATGGTGTTCTATTTTGCCACCATCACCGAGAACTAAGCAAGCTAGTGGAATGCGATCGCCTTTTTCAATTTCGTCACTATCTTCTAATATCTCGATTTTGGGATGTTCGTGCCAGCGTGTCTCGTCTCTTGCTCCGACTGTGGCCAGATCCGATGGTTCTTGATGATAGGAGATTACTACATAAACTTTACCACACCCAAAATCTCTGAGACTTTTCACTTGTTTTGTAGCCAAAACAATCTGTCTACCTTGCTGATCTACAGCAGTACCAGGACGCACTTCTATATGGTGTGAGTTACACTCAGCAATAATTTCCAGACCTTCAGCAATACCTGGTGTGTGCAGTAGTCGATTATGTCTTCGTTGTCGATCTATGTGATATTTCTGTTCGTCAGTAAAGTCATAATTATTTAAGAACTGACCATTAAAATAACGTAGTCTTTTTTCTACATCATAATTATCTGTCATGTTTGTAATCCTGATTATGTAATAGTTTAACTGTTAAATTTTCCAAGGATTAACGTTCCCAGCAAAGTATCAACTCCGACTGTGGAATACATTCCGATTTGGATCGCTGGGACTTCAGATGCTGGGGATGCAAGTATTGTGTCTATTCCTACCGTTGATCGTACTCCAATTTGCATCAACGGTACTTCGATGTCAAAGTCATAATAAGTGTGAGCTGGTTTTTCTTGGTCAAGAATTGCTCTTGCTAGCTTTTGTTGGCGTTTACAGGTGTTAAAAGTTTCTTCACCAAAGTTAGCCAAAAAGATTTTGACCAAGAAGTAGTGGGGTAAACCGTCGCCAAGAATAGTATCGATACCCACAGTAGAAATTCTGTCTACTTGTAAAGGCTCATGAAATTCATAGATCTCAGCAACTGGACTAATGTAAATCTTGAGCATTTCTTTGATACCAGCTTTTGTCCCGCGCTTGCGGTACAAAGTAACTGCATGGCTAATAAAGCGACGCTTGTCTTCTTCTTCCCAATCTTCGCGCAGATTGAGAGCTACCCAACTGGCCAGCCATTCTATAAATTCGGGTGGCGATCGCTTATGAGCAGGCAAATCGGCTCCGGGTTCAAAGTAACGATAGATACCAGCCAGATACAATTCTTGAGTAGTAGAATCAGTAATTCCATCGAGGATTTCTTCTATTCCAGGTTCATCAACATCTCCCAAACCTGTGATGATTTTCTCAAAAGCCAGTAGGAAGCGACCGATAAAGTTGACTCCGTACTGGTCTACGTCTTCTTGAAAAATGGCTGGCAGATATTGTAAATAGTTACTTACTTGTGTAGGTGGGATGTTATTTGTCATATATATTACCTAATTTAGGCTCAACCAGCTGTCTTGATCTCAAAAGACTTCTTATTTACCTCCACAGTTACTAATTCGTCTGGGTATAAAGTAATGCTCATAAGTGTGTCGCTACGCGCCCTATTCAACCGCCAAGTTTCTTGTGTATGTAATTTAACTGCTTCTACGTAATCTACTCCTACGACGTTTTCTAGTAATTGATACACTTCAGATGCGTATATATCCCGTCCAAAGGGCCAACCTTGACTGTCTGTTCCTCCAGTTAAAGGATGGAATAATTGGCAAATATCTTGCATAGCTTGTTTGCAAATTTTGTCTGGTAATGCATCTTCTACAATGAATAATTCTGCTGTAATTTTTACTGGTACATATTGCGGCTCTACTACATGATGTCGTGTAGTCAATAAACGGCGCTCATCCAGAAATGTCCATAAATTTTGGCATAAAGCCTTTGTTGGCTTGGGTGTGGGGCTGTTGGAATCAGGTACTACAATTAGGCTCACATGTCCTGGTGCTGGCTGTTGTCGTGCTTTGGGATCGGCAAAAGTGAGGTTACGTCGGGCGATACAGTGCGATCGCTTGACTTTACCTTGATTACCCAAGTCTTTTGCTGCTGCTGTTTGAGGCCATTGATGAGTTGTTAAGTATTCAAAATCCTCACAGGTAACTGCTCGGTAGCGTTCGTGTAAATCCACAAGCGTCTTGCGGATGGTTGCGTTTAAAGCTTTGGTTTGTTGATCTGTTTCTGGCGAATTTCCCTGAAAGCTCCATTCTGGGCCGTTGAGCAGTTTGAGAAAACTGACAATATTTTGATCTGGTACTCGGTTGATTTGATAAAGCTTCATCTCTGTCAACCAAGCCAGTAATTCCATCAGAATGATCCCTGTATCTGTCGGATTATGGTTTGTCCACTCAGGATAGACATTAGAAATCAGAGAGCGAGCTTCTTCTACGAGTTCGGCGTAAGTATGATCATCTAGGTTTGGTAAAGGTAAGGTCATAATTAGGCTTCCTCCGGTGATGGTGCAGTGACATTGATGATATGATTGCCAGAGAAGACTAAACACCTAGCTGAAATTGATTGCTGGCTCTCCTCCACAGACATAGCCCTGACACAATCTACACCGTCAATCGATTCCAGCAATCTATAAAAATCAGACTTGTGCGGTGTGCGACCAAAAGGCCATCCCTGTTTTTCCCAACCGCCAGTGAGTGGATGCAGAAAGTCTTGCAAAGCATTGACTATACTTGCCTCAAGATTGATCAGCATTGCTAAAGACACTGGTATTACCTCTGCTTTAACGCTAATAGCAACCCAATCCGGGCCATAGGTTTGCAAGTCCAGAGTTGGCGCACAGCGATCGCGAATGTAATTGGCTACGTTTTCCAGTAGATTCAAACTGGGAATAGGTTGAGGCTGTTGGCTACGGGGTACGATGATCAACTCAACTAGACCAACACCATTTTTTTGAGCAGGAGTAATCGCTTTGGCTTTGGCAACAGCAGGAGATGCTTCTTTAGCTAAATCTTCAAAATCCTGAGCAGTTACAGCTCTACCCCGATGACGGAGTGTCTTGGGACCCCGTTCTTTGACAGCATTTAGTGTCTCTGCATCAGCACCACCACCAGCAGCTTCATAGTTTGTAACACTGTCGATGTAGGGTACTGCTGATTTAAGTTGAACAATAGTTTTTGCTGGACAGTTACCATTTTCACCGCCACCAGTCCGGTAAGTCATACGGATATTGTTGCGACCTTGGGGCGGTATCATTCCTCGTTGATCGTCACCAAATCTCACCTCACCAGTCAGGTGATCCAGAATATAATGACGATCCCATGTATCAGAAGCATTAAAATTTGGTACTTGATGCCAACGTACCCAAACACCTTCCAATTCACCAGCAAAACCTAAAATCGGTGCGATCGCATCCTTACCTTCAAGTTCAATAATTTTGTCCCGTTCTTTTGGTGAAGGTATCTGAGGCTCAAACACTTCCAGATGTTGTTTGTCTAATACAGGTGTTTTGGTTGTGCGAAAGACTTGATTTTGTTGACTATTACTAGATCCCAAAATTTCATTTTCGATTGTGATTACTTGAGTAGCCCAAGTTGTATTTAGTCGCAGGTGTCGCACGGGTGGTAAATTTTGGTGTTTATCATCTTTTGGGTAAGCACGTAACCAATAAAGGTTGCGACCAAATTCTGTCCGAGGCTGAATATCTTGCAAATCCGTGAATGTAATCAAACCTCGTTGAGTAAAAGCATGAGTTTCATCCTGAACTTGCAAAGAAATCCAACCTGAAGAACCGAAATATTCCCAGTTGATTGGGGCTAGTTCTTGAGTTAAATTTTGATTTTTGAACGATATTTCTGCTTGGTAAAGTAATGTCTCTAAACCAACATAAAGTGTAACGGATCGGTTAGAGAAAGGTTTGTCAAATCCCAGGTAGAGGTTTGGTTGTGTATCGGTTGTAGGGGTAAAGGGTTGAAAGTAACAAGAGTCTAGTTGAGTTGCTACGGCTGTACGGTCAATATATGTGTAATCATTGTAAGTCTGACAGGCAGATACACTAGCACTCTGCTCATAGTCATAACTCAGGGTGAGAGATGCGATCGATGGTGGGCCTAAGACTGAGTTACTCCAAAGAATCACACTTGTGCCGATAGGGTGATCCTGAGTGAGGGCTGCACGCAGGGTAAATTTACTTTCGGCCAAATTAATGCTTTCGATTTCACCATCTTCCTGGTTATTTCCACCAGAAGCAATTTGAATGCGATCACCTGGTAAGAAACCCCGCACACTAGTGAGTTTAATTATTTTTCTCTCGTTGGGATCAGTATCTTGACTATTTTCACTTAATGTGGCTAGTGTAAATGTCTGAGTCAGAGCCGTTCCCGTACCGTAGTTACCTTTAATAATCCGAGCGCGTATCCAATAATTGCTTTGTCCATTGACTGTTTCTAAGCCAACTTCTGAGGGTAGAGTAAATTCAATTTTGCCGCTTTTAGTAAAAGCTTGAGTCGTATCAATCAAGCCAGAATTACTCCCAGAACTATGAGGAACTGACTTACCTACTAGCTCCCAAACACGACCATTGCCAACTTCCCAGGCAATTTCTAAATCTGTCGTAGGATTAATTGGTAACGGTGGAGGTTCACTAAGTTTCACATTTAACGTCACCTTAGCTCCGGGTTTGGCAAATGCTGTTTGACTAGCCAGGTATAGAGTATCGTTAAAGACTGGTTGTGTACCAAAAGGATAAAAATCCTTACTTAGGTCAAGTGCCAAGAAATTAGTAAATCCAAGGTCAGGGGCTAAGTCACTATCCTGAATGTTTACCTGAACACTAATATAGTTAATTTTTGGTAATTGAGAGTTTGGTAACAAATCAGTCTTGAGTCGAGCTTCTAACCATGCAGATTTGACCCCGTTGATTGTTTGCTCCGTCAGGACTGGGAAATTTGTGATCAAGATTTGCCATTGGTTATTTTCCACAAGGGAGGAAGTAACAATTAAATCTTGAATCAGATTATTACTATCCCAGTAATACCAAGAAATCGGCAATTGTGCGAGTTGCTCGGCATCAGGTGAGTGAATCGTCAGGGTAATAGTCTTTTCATTAGGTAATAAAAATAGCTCGTTATTGGCTACATAAAAGCTGTGAATAATCGGGCGATCGCCACTAAAAGCAGGAAATATTTGATCACTCAAACCCTGAGCGGCTTCTGTATAATCACCATAGCGATCGCGAAGAGGATTACGCACAAACACAGCCGTCAATTGGGACGGGGTGACAACTAAATCGCCATCAGTCTCAAAAACAATTTCTTCTGGTTTGGTTTCAGTTGGTGGGGCGATCGCTTGAGTTTGAGCAGGAACAAAAGCATCAAGAGGACTACCAGTTGCTAAATGGAAAGTCAAGGGGACTCTGGCTGGTTGGGGTGGTTGGATTTGAATTCCAATCAAATCTAAAAAAGCCAGAAAATTCTTCTCTGGTACTTTATTCAGGCGAGCGATCGCAAGTTGCGCCATCCGCGCAAAGATATGGATCAGCGCTGAACCAGCATCATTATTTTCAGATGCTTGCCAAGATTTTACTTTTACCAGCTTCAGAGCTTTAATTTCACTGATTTGCTCGGCTAAATCATCATTTATATAAGTTCCAGCAGGAATTATCTTACCCGTTTCAGGGTTAGTAATATCTTGATTGAGAGTACGACCCTTGAGTGCTTCAAATGTCGGCTTCACCTCACTTGTAAAAGCTTTAACTAAGGTTTGCGTACGCGCAACAATATCGTCATAGTTGCGTTTGTCAATCTCTGGAACTTTCATAAATTCAATATATCCTGATATTCCAAATAAAATGGATAGACCATGTTGAATTCGTTGTTAGTAGCACGCACCCGATAATCGATAGAGATCAGCAATATGTAAGCTTTGTCAGGATCACCAAAGGCATTTACATTAATTAGATCGATCCGAGGTTCCCATTTAATCAGAGATTCGCTGACCTCACTTGCCACCCTAGTTGCAGTACCCGCACTATTAACCGCAAAAACGAAATTGTGGATACCGCAGCCAAAGTCTGGACGCATCACCCGTTCTCCAGGAGCAGTTTCTAGAATCATTCTGATTGCTTTACGGATACTTTCTTCGTAATAGGCCATGGTGATTTCCCCATGTTTGTTTAATTGCACAGGAAACTCCCAACCTACACCCAGAAATTTAGTATTCATGAATACACCCTCTGTTATCCACCGATGAATACAGTACCCGCAGCCACAACATTACCTACTGGCAAATCTACTGGATCGTTGCAAGTTCTAGCTCGATCGCCTGTACGAGCAGCTGCTTTGCCGTTAATTTTGACAGTTGCACTGCCGGTGATAATAGTACCTTTATTAATTGGTGGTTTTAGAAAAGAAGTCCCCGGTGGCGTGGGAATATGGGGCGGTATATTATCCGCCGTGCTACCCACCGTTGCTGCTGACATACCCATAATTTTGACGTTGCGGCTGAGATTACCATTAATGATGCCTTTAAAAGGATGAGGTAATGGTGTTGGTACGGGGCCTGCTGGACTAGGAACCATTACGATATGGGTATCCATAGCCACTATTTGGTCGCCTTGTTTAGCTGCTGGCCGTTCTAGCAATTTTCCTCCTCAAAATTATTTTTCAAAAATCAAATCTGATCGGTTTAGTTGATATTCACCACACTACCGTTGATGTTTAATTTGCCCTTGGCTTTGATATCAATCCCTCCACCAGAGCTAATTTCAATCCCTTGGGCGCTGAGTTTGAGCTTGCCAGTTCTGCACACAATGGCGATCGCATTATCATCTGTGCTGATGGTGATGCTGTTATTTCCTGATGCATCTATGATCTCGATTTTTCCCTTGTTTTTGGTGTCATCGAAGCTAATAATGTGGCCACTGCGAGACTTGATCGTACGCTTGTTATTTTGACCATTATTATTGTTTTCTGGTTGTCTATCTTTACCGTTCCATAAACCCCCCAAAATATAGGGAAACTCTACCAGTCCATGTTCAAAGGCAACTAAAACTTCATCTTCCACTTCTGGCAAAAAGTAAAGCCCTCGATCATTGCCAGCCATCGGAGTTACTACTCTAGCCCAGTGACTATCGACACCGATGTTTTTTTGTTCATCCCACAACCAAGGAAAACGAACCTTGACGCGTCCCAAGCTTTCAGGGTCTTTATTATTAGTGACAATACCGACAGTTACACCGTAAAAACGACTACCTTGATCATCGGAGTGTAAAAGATTTGCGAGCAGACTAACATCAATCATGTTGCATTTCTCCTGACAGTAAAACGGGTGCGATAGCCTCGTTTTGGTAAATAGGTGTGGGTAGTTGAAGTCATGTAATAGTTGCCACTAAAACGTTTACCGATACCTTGAATGTTGAGGACTTTACCAGCTCGTAAATCTGTGCGACCAATGGAAGTTCCCTCACCAGTGATATATTCCAGCGCCATGTCTTTTAAATGTCCCAAGGCGATTTGATTTGCCTCTCCTTGATTGAATACAGGTCGCTTGACGCTGGTGTTAATACCAGAACCAAAGGTTTTATTAGCCGCCGTAGGGCCAGTAGTAGAACCACCCATCTTTGTACCTTCATCCCCGGCCTTAGCTAAACCAACTATTTCTGCTTTTTTCTTGGGATTCCAGCCACGTACCTTAACCTGTCCAACTTCCGGTAATGTAGTCAGGCGAGGATAAAACTCCATTAAGTCTGTGTCGAGGTCTAGCATTAACACCGGACTATCAGCATTTTGATGAGGTCGGAAATAAAGGATCTTGTCTTCTACAACCACTTCATAGCCTATACGTTGGGCGCGTTCCTGCAAAAATTCCCAGTGAGTTTGGTTGTGCTGTAAGACATAATCCAGCTTTACTTTTGTGTCTTCTACTTTGGGTTTTAAGTTCACCTCTTTGCTGCTGGCTATTGCGCTGGCTATTTGACTATCTGTCCTCTCAAGAAAAGCCTGGGTATAACGTCCACGCATTAAACGATGGCGGCGATCATAACCGCGAACAATTACACTAGGAGCCTCATTCACATAAAATTCTGGTTCAATTCCAGTAATTTCACCGTTAATCAGTTTTTTGAGGTTATTTACATAACCCATATGAATTTCAACTTCGTTGCCTATTTTGAACCAACGTTCATCGTCTGACCAAGTTACTTTTTGCTTTTGGATATCCCAGTTAGTAAGTTTGAGAGTAAACATACTGGGTACTCCTATATCTTCATTGACGACAACAGTCATCAGATCAGTTGATACCTCGATGGGGATAGGAGTGCCATTAATCAACACACGAAAATCGGGGACTATTGTTTGCTTATCACCTAAATTTGGCATGTTTTAGATGTCACCTCCCAATGAAGAATTAGGACGTAAAGCCGGAATTGCCAGTACTGTACCTGGTTTTAAGTGGGTAGGATTATCAATATTGTTTGCTTGAGCGATCGCCCGCCAGAGGCTTGGATCTTCATATTCTTCATAAGCAATATTGCTTATTCTCTCTTTATCTTTAACAATGCGTGCCTTAGCTACATCTGGTGATTGCTTATTTGTCAGTTTAGCGTCCTGTTGATCTGAGCGCCATTGTTTAAAAGTGCATGTGAGGCTAGCACGTACAGGTGTACCGTTATCCAGAAACAAGGTAAAGCGTTGGTTTAAATTCGTCAGCACCCACTGAAAGTTGTTAAAGTCAAACTTTCCCCACATCAACTTACATAAAGGTGGGCGGTGTAATGAACCGTGTTTCTGGATAGTCGTCAGGTCAAATATTTTATCAGCGTGTGTGCGGACATCGGTTTTTGCTTCATAGGTGTCGCATAGTAGGTTCATGGTCAATTGTGCTGGCTCACCATGAGTAAATTGAGATTCTGGCACATCTGATTGATCGGTAGGAGCTAAACACCAATTGGCTGTTTTGTCAATCGTAATTTCATTGGGATTAAACAAGACAGTAATTTCTGCCCCAATTTCTGGGATGATTTTTAACTTTTCTAAGGCCATTGCGATCCTCCTCGTCGTTCACTTTCTATGGCAAGTTGTCGCATGACCTTCTGCATCACTCGATCTGCTAAATCATCTACATCGATCGCACTCTCACGATCAGACTCTTTGATTCTCACTGAATTATTTTGATTATTAGTATGAGATTGAGTATCTTTCATTTGTGATGAATTGCTGGGTATGGTGGCACTTGCCTGAGCGCGATTGATAAAGGAATTGTGAGTTCCAGACATAACTAAATTGGTTGGTTGTAATCTCGCTTTTGATTTCTCAAAAAGTGATGAATTAGAGACAACTAAGGGCATAATAGGAGAGCTAGGCAGCTTTTTCCTGTTTATTTCCTTCACTAAAGGGCGTACTGTTGAGCGTTGGATTTTTCGGTTATTTTCATTTGTGGGAACTACAGTTCTTTGTTGAGGTGCAAGGCTTTGTGTCTCCACAACATGGTCTTTTGGCGGTAAAATTGCTGTCATAGGTTTTGCTGATCTTGGGGAATCGACGATGTCTGCATAATTAGAAAAACCAGAAAATTTGCTTCTAGAAACAGTCATTGGTTTGACAGACTGCAAACTTTGTTGTGTAAAATTGGAGCTATTTTGTCTGGGTGATGCGATCGCCATTGGCTGTTCGTGAGGCTGTGATCTTTTGATTACCTGAAATTTAGAGGGGTTTGTGGGAGAGGAATCTTCAGTGGCTATCACTTTTAAATCACTGGGGTGACGAAATTCCTGGGGCGATCGCTCTACATCCACTTTTAGATTTAACTGAGTTTGATTGTTATATCTACTATGCTGGCGCTGGACTAACTGAGCTAACAGTGGTTGACTATTAGTTAGTTGATGCTTTCGTGTGTGGATAATACGTACCAGTTGAGAGCCAATTATACTTGATTGGATTAGGGGGCGTTGGAGTCGTCGTTGCAGTTTTTGTTCTGATGAATGTACTTGGTGATTAGGGGTAGAGTTGGATTTTTTTTGTGCTGTTTGTTCTCTTGCATTCATGGGAATGCTGCTAGAAGCAAGCCCATTATTTTGAGTCACAACTGATGATGGTAATAAAGTTTTTTGTTGATCAATAAATTGCTTTATTGCCTGGGCAGGAATCGTAGTTGTGCTATTTCGCTTTAATCTGATGACAGATGCAGATGGTAGGTTAACATGATTATCCATCTCCACAAGCATTTGATGTGTAAATGGATGCTTGATTTTTGCTTGAACAATAATTGGTTTGTTAGCCTTCAGCTTTCGTGAATTCGCTGATCCTCTTGGCTTATTAGTCTGGTTAATACGATGTGGCTGTTGAGTGAGAAAAGTTTCGCCATTCAAAGTAAATTTACTTGCTAACTCAGGTGAATTAATTTCAGAATCAAAATCTGACAACTTATATATTTGATCATCAGACTTTTTCTGGATTTGTAAATTTTGTTTATGAGGCTGATGTTGAGCTAATTGTGTTAGTAATGGTAAGCGATCGCTTAAAGGGAGCATCCGTAATTGAACAACATCGGCTAATTTAAAGTTGAGTAATCCTGGTTGGATAATTGGACGAAAAAGTCGGCGTTGTAGTTGGTTTTCTAAATCGAGTTTTGGTGTTGTCTGTGAAGTATTTGCAGCAAGTTCACTGTTTTTGATTACAGATGGTGACACCGATGAGGTGTTTTTTTGTGGTTCTTGTCCCAGAGTTAGAATCGGTTTACTAGTTGCGATCGCACCTGGGGATAATGAGATATTTTGTTTGGGGTCATTTGTGCTGAATTGCTCAACATTAGCAATATTTTGATGTTTTCTTTGAATTGGGATAATAGTTGTTTTGGCTGTCTTCAAGTTTGAGTTAACATCTGAAATATTGACCTTGTTAGCTTCTGGGTCTGAAACAATACTCTTGGCGATCGCTTGAGAATTCACAGATTTAGTTAAATCTTGGCTTGAATCAAAGTCTGACAATCTATATATCTGATCATCAGACTTTTTCTGGATTTGTAAATTTTGTTTATGAGGTTGATGTTGAGCTAATTGTGTTAGTAATGGTAAGCGATCGCTTAAAGGGAGCATCCGTAATTGAACAACATCGGCTAATTTAAAGTTGAGTAATCCTGGTTGGATAATTGGACGAAAAAGTCGGCGTTGTAGTTGGTTTTCTAAATCGAGTTTTGGTGTTGTCTGTGAAGTATTTGCAGCAAGTTCACTGTTTTTGATTACAGATGGTGACACCGATGAGGTGTTTTTTTGTGGTTCTTGTCCCAGAGTTAGAATCGGTTTACTAGTTGCGATCGCACCTGGGGATAATGAGATATTTTGTTTGGGGTCATTTGTGCTGAATTGCTCAACATTAGCAATATTTTGATGTTTTCTTTGAATTGGGATAATAGTTGTTTTGGCTGTCTTCAAGTTTGAGTTAACATCTGAAATATTGACCTTGTTAGCTTCTGGGTCTGAAACAATACTCTTGGCGATCGCTTGAGAATTCACAGATTTAGTTAAATCTTGGCTTGAATCAAAGTCTGACAATCTATATATCTGATCATCAGACTTTTTCTGGATTTGTAAATTTTGTTTATGAGGTTGATGTTGAGCTAATTGTGTTAGTAATGGTAAGCGATCGCTTAAAGGGAGCATCCGTAATTGAACAACATCGGCTAATTTAAAGTTGAGTAATCCTGGTTGGATAATTGGACGAAAAAGTCGGCGTTGTAGTTGGTTTTCTAAATCGAGTTTTGGTGTTGTCTGTGAAGTATTTGCAGCAAGTTCACTGTTTTTGATTACAGATGGTGATGGTGATGAGGCGTTTTTTTGTGGTTCTTGTCTGGGACTTAGAATTGATTGACTAGTTGCGATCGCACCTGGGGATAATGAGATATTTTGTTTGGGGTTATTTGTGCTAGATGTATGATTTTCATCTTCAGCTAAATCTAGAGATGATAAAGGTTGTTTATGGTGACTAGGTTGATGTTTTGCTTGGGTAATGAGAGTAAACTTAGGAACTCTTTTCTTGGTTATTTCTTCAGTATTATTATTAGATAAAAGTTGAATTGGAATCGAAGTTTTTGCAGGGGATTGAGAATCGAATGCAGCATTTATATCAGGCAATTCATAGCTAGAATCAAAGTCTGGCAGGCTTAGTATATGGTCGTTGGGGTTGAGTTGAAACTGAAAATACCCAATATTATCAATCCAAGGCTGTATCAATTTTGTTAGCAATGGCAAACGGTGACTTACTCGTCGTGTCCGAGATTGGATAGCACGAGCAAGTTGATTATCACTTACACCAAATTGCACTAGTGGACGCTGAACCCGCTTCATGAGTCGTGGTTCTACAGCATCTTGCCAATTTTGATTGGGAGTCGATGGGTACTTGGTTTCCATAAGCCATTACTAAAGCGATCGCGTTGCAATTCCAGCTGCTCCCCGCACAGTAGATGTCACACTACTTGCTGTTGGTTTGACTATACCTTGGTGAACCAGTTCTAATGTCTCGACACCGACAGTAGCACTGTCTGATTTAAATTCCGGGCCACTCCACTTAACCGGATAAGCTTGCCGAAAATCCCACCACATTGCTGGTAATCCTCGTTGATCAAGTAAGTAAATTGTGCCATTTCTGCGTTTAATGATGCCTTTTGTCACATCTTCATACCATTTCCATAAAGCTTCGATGTCTGTCAGACCACGTTTCAAAACGAGGTTCTCTGAATAAACTGTCCTACCAGGTAACTTATGGGTAAAACTATTTTCCCCACCTTCTTTATATTCTTCGACTTCTATCTGACTTTGTAGACCACTAACCTCAGTAAATCCACCAACTATCAATCCATTAATCTCGACAGAAAAGTTAAAGGCAGTATACGGGTCAATGGTAATCCCTAGCGCACCAATACCTATAGCCATAGGTTAAAACTCCTCTATGTGATTGAGTTGTTGATTTGCTGGTTAATCTTGGCAATCTGACTCACCCAATTTTGTCGTTCTGGGTGTTCCAAGGACATAATTCGCTCATAGTCCCAGTGGAAATGATAGGCAATATAAGCTATCTCCGCAGATAATTTGTCCGCGGGATAGCTCATGACTCCCCCAGGCTGGCTGTTTCTACCTCGAATTCACCTTTGCAATGAGGACATTCCACTAGTAATCGACTATTACCGTTTTGGTTAATCCGGAGATAGAAATCCTGCAAGAAAGCAAAGTCAGCAGCAAACAAGTTCTCAATGACCTTGGTATTAATTTGCTCTAAGTTACCTAGTTTGGTAATGACTCGCGCTAGCAGAATGATGACGAGATAACCAGGATTTGTTTGCACTTTGTAATCTTTTAGTGGCTCGATCTCATCGTAGGCTGTGGCTAATCGCATCATACCTTCGCGATGGAGGTTGCCCTCCGAGTCGATATAACCTTGGGGTAAGGTGAAAGGAAACTCTGTTTGCAGCATTATGCCTCTTAGTTGTCAATATCTAGCCTTTTTCTATACCCTCGTGGGCAATTTCTAGAGTTTCAATTGCTACTTCGTTACTAGTGGCATTAAACGTCGCTCCTGTCCATTTAGTTGGCCAGCCGGCTTTGAACTTCCACTTTAATTTTGATGCGCCTGTATCATCTAATAAAGAAATAGTGCCATCGACGCGCTCAACTTTACCTGTGACTGCTTTTGTCAGCCACTCCCAAAGTGATGTGTCCTCTGTAATCCCATATTTCAGGCTGATATTGGAATACTTAACCAGACCAGGCAATTTTCGGACTGTCAGGGTTTTTTCGTTACCTTCTCTATATTCAATCGGGTCTTGGCTAGAATCTAGACCGGAGCATTCTTGAAATCCAGCGCGTTTCCCGCCAATCTCCAATTCAAAGTTATAGACTTTATATGGATCTTTGCGATCGCCAGCCATAATTTAACCTCCTGAATTTATTAACCAAATTTGGGAACACCAGTGATGGTAATCCCTGTTTTGCCATGGAAGATGGTAACAACGATGAATTCACTAGGAAGGATGGGAGCAATCCCAATTTCTGTAACTACTTGTCCTGCTTCCCGCAGTTCTGGTGGATTAGTTTGTTCATCACATTTCACGTAGAAAGCTTCTTCTGCTGTGCTACCTTTAAGCGCTCCTTGTCGAAACAGCTCATTAAAATAAGTAGACAGTTCCCGTCCAATCCGATTCCATAAAGTCGCATCGTTTGGTTCAAATACAACACTCAGCATGTTCCACTCAATCCAACGGATAATGGTGAGGAACAGCCGCCGCACGTTGATGTATGTCCAGTCGGGATCATGGCTGAGGGTGCGATCGCCCCAAACCAAAATCCCTCGACCAGGAAAGTTACGTAAACAATTAATACCTTCTATATTCAGTGGCCCTTGCTGATTATTTGTCAGGTTAACTTGCAATTCTAGAACATCGTTGACAATTGCATTTGCTGGTGCTTTGTGGACACCGATATTCTGATCAGTGCGAGCATAGATACCTGCAATATGACCGCAAGGTGGAACAAGAACATTTTTGAGATAGGAATCATCTTGAACTTGAATCCAAGGATAGTAAAGGGCTGCATTGCGTTCTTGGAGTCTTTCTCGGTGAGCAAGTACTTGTTGGGCATTGGCATTGGGTAGAGAATCAAGAATGGCAAAGCGATCGCCTAGACGATTGCAATGTTCTAAAACCGCAGACTGCATGGTTAATACAGTTTCAAGCTCTGGTGGTAAGTTTTCTGATGTTGGCGATCGCTCGATATCTGGCGCACAGGGATCATTTGTCCAGTTTCCTGGTGGTGGCGATGCTCCTTTAGGAGCCGCCTTCGGCGATCGCATAATATCCGGCACGCAAACAAGATCGATGGTGTAAAGTGGTTCGATCGCCTCCAATCCTGCTAGTAATGCTGCTGATGGTGAGATATCCTCTTGCAGAGGAACGACATAGCACAAACTCCCGCCGTTCTGAAAGAAGCCACGCACAGCATAAGGTAAATAGCTGTTGACTGCTGGCTTACCAAAATACCGTTCAAATTGGGCCCAGATAGTTAGGGGTCGGGGTTCGTTAAATTTTTTATTGCCTTGATGATCTTCAGGAACGGTTGTGGTATAACCCAAAAATACAGGCACCCCTGTTTGGAGTTTCTGCTCTGGTGGTTGAACGCGCTCTAGATAATAAACACCGGGAGTTTGATAATCAAGCATTATCTAAATACTTTATAAACTTTCTATTGATTGCTAGGCCCAGTCCACTGACTAATGCGGAAGATGACAAATTCTGCTGGTCTAACAATTGCTACTCCAATCTCTGTAATTACTTGACCCAGTTCCCGAATTTCAGGTGGGTTAGTCTCTTCATCACACTTGACATAAAACGCTTCTTGGGGTGTATTGCCAAACAAAGCGCCGTTGCGCCAAACAATTGTTAAAAAAGCAGTAACATTTAGTATAATTTTTGCCCATAATTTGGTGTCATTGGGTTCAAAAACTGCCCACTGGGTTCCCTGATCAATAGATTCCCGTAAAAACAGCATTGTGCGACGGACATTGATATACTTGTATTCCCCGTTGGCATCACCGCCCAAAGTGCGCGCTCCCCAGACGCGGATATTGCCATTGAGATCACGGATACAATTGACACCTTGAGGATTTAGTCCTGCTTGTTGAGCTTTGCTGATTTTTTGCTTTAAACCTAAAGCACCTAAGACAACTTCGTTAGCAGGAGCTTTAAACACCCCTCTAGTATTGTCTACTCGCGCATAGATCCCAGCTATATGACCACTGGGAGGTACGTATATACGTCCATCACCTTCTGGATTAAGTGTCTTGGCAGCAGGATCGAGAATTTGAATCCAAGGGAAGTAGTAGCCAGCGTAGTTGGAGAAATCAGGTAGGATGTTGTTGTCACCACCTTGTGGATCAAGTGAGCTGAGGTCTTCAACCTCCTCTGGACTATCGAAAATTGCAAAACGATCTTGAGTTTCCTGTTGACAATGTATGGTAATAGAACTAATAACAGCGTTGTCTATTATACCAGGAGCAGCAACAATAGCAATCTCATCTATGGGTTCAAATTTTTGCTTGAGAAAGTCAGCAGTAATTTTGCTTGGCTGATCTACCCGCATCACATAACAGCGAGTTCCACCGTTATTAAAAAATCCATAGACTGCTTGAGCTAGGGTATTTTGACCTGGATCTGTGGAGAAGTCTCCGAAGAATTTCTTAAACTCGCTGAAGTTTGTACAGAGTTTCACCTCACCAACTGGTACAACCTTGAAAGTAGGAAAGTTAGCTTGATAGTCACCTGTGATAATACTGCCTACGGGTGGTGCTGAAGTAAACTTGACCTGAGCTATAGGATTGCCGTTGTTATCTCTGCTATCATCAACGAAGGTGGCTTCTTGGGGACTACCATTAACCCGGAATTTAAATGTCTTGGTATCGCTTTTGTTATTTGGATATTGTTGCAGTGAAAAAGTGTCTTCTGGTGAACCGTCTGTTTTATTTTTTCCTTGACCAATCAGTTCATTTTTCACCTGGAAGACCAGCAAAACGTAATTACCTGTAATCTTTGCATTTGCTGCGGGAGCTTCAGCAAACTTGACTTGAACAACACCATCAGAATCTGGTTTATTCTGAAGTTCGGCTGGCTTGACAACATTGTTAACTTTAAATTGAAATGTCCCCTTGGCTTTGCTGACTAACTGATCTGGTAAATCAAAGGTCGTTGTATTGCCATCTCCTTGTCCAATTTCTATATTTGTTTTTTTAATTCCCGCAGCGATGGGAATAGTAATCTCATCCGGTGTAACTCCGATGAATCCTGCGGTACTAGTACCTACGCCTGCAATGGGTTGAATTGCAGAGGGGATTTCCTCAATATATACTCCAGGTGAAAGATAAGTTGTTTGTGGCATGAGATTCTTTCCTTCGTTTGAAATTGGTTGATCAATGACTGATTTGCAAAACGGAGAGGTTAACTTATCTATTTGATCTATTTGTTGCGATCGCTGCTGTAAGGAAACTTGTTTACAATTTGGAAATGCAAGCTTGACAAGCTTTTCTAGCCATTTACACACTATTTCTTTTTTTCAAAACAAAGTCTAAAGTCTTCTCTATGCCAGCTTGATTAAGCAGTACTTTCCCAGAAGCAATATCGTATCCAGGGGCAGAAACTAATATAATTCGTTCCTGTTTCTCTGATGCTTCAAGACCCATCAGTAGATACTGCCCTTGTTGATTGCTAAAGGCGCGTTCTGCGCTTTTATTTACCCGGATTTCTCCTAAAATTACGGGATCACCATTCTGATCAGATATCTTACCTTTAACAGTGGTAGCTGGTAAAGCAATATCAGCCGTAGCCATGACAATTCTGTTCTGATGCTCACGAGATACAACCACTGTCACCTCAGCAGTACCGTAGCGTCTGCTGGTGGTTGCCATAGAAGCTGTCAAACTATATTGGCCATCGGGTAAGTCCAAAAAGTGAAAATGACCATCAACAGTAGTTCTGGTTCTGTCGGGGCGTTGTATCATCTTTTGCCAGTGTTCTTCATACTGTAAAGCTTTGAGATTAAGCCAGTTGCTAAAAGCCTCTGGTGCTTTGCTAATCATGACTTCAACATTACTAATGGCTTTGTTTGTTTGGACATTAGTTACGCGTCCTGCGATCGCAACTTGATGTCTAACTGGCTCGATCAACAACCACTGCGACACCACAACCTATTCCTCCTATGTATTAATCTGCGATTCCGTTGCCAAGGGTGTTGTTAGTGGTTCTTGAGCCACCACGCTCATCGTGACAGTGTAATTCAACACCGCTTTTGGCTTGCCTCCCAGTGCTTGCCAGAATTCTCCTATACTTTGGAGTTGAGTTGCTTGGAGAGACATAGTGGGTAGTGGTAGCTCCTGTTCTACCAGATTTCCTTGAAGAACTTCAGATGGCAATGTTGGGTAGCGTAACAGCACTTTTATCACTTCCCCTAGCAAACGATGCTCATCTCGAATTGGGGTAGGGGAAGTTTGACTAGTCCAAGCAGTGATCAAATAGGAACAGTCTACCCTGACCAAAGGGGGCTTTTTAATGGCATTACCATTACTCTGGCGTTCTACTAACCATTCGTTGTTGCGGAGTTCCCGATTTTCTCGCACATCATAAAGAAATAAATTAATTGCAGGTAAAGTGACCGAAGAAGGCGGAAACTGAGGGTCTGGTGTAGCAAAACTGATGCTCACCTGCCGGACTAAATCTGGTGGTAGCGATCGCTTAAGTAATTCTTCTAGAGTAAGATCTAGGTCGTCAATCATACATCTTTAAATATTGTAATGTTTTGATACCTTATCCTTTGTTGCTCGACTAAATTTCTGTTCTAGTAGTCCCAGTTAAAAAGACCACAAGTTCAATAAAATGTCAATTAACAATAAGACTAGTTTTCAACCTAAATTCCTGCTAATTTTGTTGTTTGTTGGATAAATTCACCAAACCTATACAACTAACTATTAACACTTAAAAACGGAATTGGTTTGAGAAATTAATTTTCTTTACAAATTTTCTAATTAAGTAATATTACAATATTCGTGGAAAAATATTTATACAATGCAATATCTTCGCCAAAATCAAGAGGGCTTTCCGCAGTAGAGTTATTTTTTAACGTGAGTTCGACAAACTAAAAAATAGCAGGTAAGTCTTTTGGATAGATGTCATCTCCAAGTTGGAAGTAAGAAGTCGGAAGTTATCACCGTGGAAAGTATAGCATTTGATTATGACGTGATTTATGAGTCAAAACAAAGTTACAGAAGAGGGTTAGAGTGAGAAATGGGTTGCCGCCGGCAACCCATTTCTCACTCTCTCGTAATGATTATCATTATTAAATAAATACTGTCTCTTGATCTTTTTGGGATAATTTATTTTCTGGAAGTTCCTTTGAACTCACTACGAACCCATCATAGCGATTGTGACAGATTACTAGTATTGTTTCAAAATGTTGGCAACCAATTTACAGTAGTTAAAGAAGAACTGCTATTGGGTACAATTCCATACCCTTCTAATATCCATTTACCTCCTGTTTTGTAATTGAGTAAAGTATAAGAACCTAAACTCGGTAATTGATTATTAGGTAAATTTCCACCTAACAGAGTTTGCGTAATTTCCCGAATGACATAAGCATGTGCAACAAATATGAGTATGCCGGAGAAATTATCATTTACCCAATCAGCCAATGCAGCGCAAGTACGCACTATTAAATCTGCCATCCTCTCACCAGAACCTCTAGGGATATCGCGGCCAGAACGCAACTCGACAACAGCTTTAGAATCTAATACTTCAATCTGCTTCTCAGTTAATCCAGCCCAATTTCCACAGTCTAGCTCACGCAGCCGTGCATCATAGTGAATTTCCAGCATCAGATCCTTAGCTATAATTTCCGCAGTTTGTCGCGCTCTTTGCAAGTCACTACTAACAATTCGCTCTGGATTATACTGACGCAGTTCTTTTGTTAAAGCATAAACTTGCTCTAATCCTAGAGAACTCAATGGTACAGGTTGATGTCCCTGATAACGCCCTTGATTACTCCATTCACTAGCACCGTGACGTACTAAAATTAGTCGGTTTTCAGCAGTCATAAAGCAGTCCTTCTTTGAAACTTTTTAGCGCAGAAATTCAACAAGCTGTTCTAATTTTCTCCAAGCAATCCCGCTTGCAATGACCTCTTTAGCAAGAGTCACACCTTTTGCAAAGGTACTTATATCATCTCCTGTTTCCGGAATTGCTTCACCAACGAAAAGTGCTAAAGCTGTATTTAAGGCTACTATATCTCGCTGTGCTGGAGTACCTTTACCTTGAAGAACTGCTTGGAGAATTCTGGCATTTTCCTGAGCATCGCCGCCCCTTAGCTCAGTAGTTGGAGCTGGGTTTATTCCTAGTTTTTCAGGAGCAAGTTCAAGCAAGCGCAAATGTTGCTTTGATATGATCGCCAAGTCAGTAATATCAGCTAAACCTGCTTCGTCTAATTTCTCTCGTCCATGAAGTACGATCGCTTTACGAATTCTCAGTTGATGCAAGACTAGAGCAAAGGTTTCAATCAATCCTGGATTATTAACACCTATGACCTGTCCTGTTGGTCGCAATGGGTTAATCAGAGGGCCAAGCAAGTTAAAGACTGTACGTACTTTTAGTGTTTTCCGCAGTGGGTAACAAACTTTCAAAGTAGGGTGCCAATCTTGTGCAAACAAAAAAGTTATACCAACTGCATCAACAGCCTCTTGAACTTTCTTACTGCTTGCTTTTAAATTGACCCCTAAAGCTTCCAAAACATCTGCTGATCCGGTTTTACCAGATGCAGAACGATTACCATGTTTTGCAACTTTTACACCAGCAGCAGCAGTGACAAAAGCCACAGCAGTGGAAATATTAAATGTTGATGCTCCATCTCCACCAGTACCACAGGTATCAATGAGTGGAGAATCACCAACAACTACATCCCGCAGTGTTGGTCGTAATGACTGGGAGTACAAAACCTTTACCATACCCAGCAACTCTTGTGCAGACACACCCTTCATCTGGATTGCTGCCAAAATTGCCCCAGATAAAACAGGAGGAATAGCATCTGTCAGCCAGCCGTACATTAATTCACTAGCTTGCTCAGTTGTCAGCGATTGACGATCTAACAGTTGTTGTAATAACTCACTCCAATTGGAAGAGTTATGAGATGTTGAATTTGTTTCAACCACAGATGTTGCAACCATATTTCAGTAACAATTTTTCCTAAATTACTATGTTCTCATTTAAGCAGGGTTTAAAAATTGGATAGCTGTTTGTACATCTTTGTCACCTCGCCCTGAACAGTTAATCACAATTCGGGGACTATCAACCAATTGTGGACAAAGAGTTTCTAAATATGCGATCGCATGGGCTGTTTCCAGTGCTGGAATAATTCCTTCTAGTTGTGAAAGGCGTTGAAATGCTTGTAGCGCCTGTTGATCTGTCACACTGTAATATTCAGCACGTCCTATTTGTTTCAAATAACTGTGTTCAGGTCCAACTCCGGGATAATCTAACCCAGCACTGATAGAGTGGGCTTCAACAATTTGACCATCTTCATCCTGTAATACATAACTCATAGCACCATGTAAAACTCCGACTCTTCCTTTAGTCAAAGTTGCTGCATGTTTATCTGTATTAACACCTTCACCAGCCGCTTCAACACCAATTAGGCGCACTGAAGGTTCATCCACAAATTCATGAAACAGTCCAATCGCATTGGAACCTCCACCCACACAAGCCAAAAGAATATCAGGTAGTCCTCCCCATTTATCAATTGCTTGAGCGCGAGTTTCTTTACCAATTACTGCATGAAAATCTCGCACCATCATCGGATAAGGATGGGGTCCGGCAACTGAACCCAAGATATAGTGGGTTGTTTCGACATTTGTCACCCAATCCCGAATTGCCTGGGAAGTTGCATCTTTAAGGGTTCCTGTTCCTGCTTCCACAGATCGAACCTCCGCTCCCATCAACCGCATCCGAAACACATTAAGGGCCTGCCGTTCCATGTCGTGGATACCCATGTAAATCACGCATTCTAAACCAAAACGAGCGCAGACTGTGGCGGTAGCAACACCGTGTTGACCTGCTCCCGTTTCTGCCACAATACGCTGTTTCCCCATACGCTTGGCTAACAACACTTGCGCCAGAGCATTGTTAATTTTGTGCGCTCCTGTGTGGTTTAAGTCTTCACGTTTAAGATAAATTTGTGGTCCGGTACCATCAGGTTTAGCATAATGCTCAGTTAATCTTTGAGCAAAATAAAGGGGAGTAGAACGCCCAACATAGTCCCGTAGCAGTGCTTGAAGCTCCTGTTGGAACAGTGGATCGGTGCGGTATTGCTTAAAGGCAGTTTCTAATTCAGTCAGTGCTGACATTAAAGTTTCAGGTACATACTTACCGCCAAATTGACCAAACCTGCCATTTATATCGGGTTGTTGAGTGAGTAATTGACTTACAACTTGATTTTGTTGTGTATTTAGTAACATGTTAATTGCAGAAAAAATACTGTTGTACTAGGTTTAGAGTTTGAAGAATTAAATCTCTTATCTTTTACTTTCTGCCTCTTGCTTTCTACCTTCAATTGATGTGTGCAAATCACGACAGAAATCTTTAATCGCTTCCAGTCCTTGATATGGCGTACTTGCAGCTAAACGCTCTACAAAGGCACTACCAACGATCACAGCATCTGCGCCCCAATCTCTAACTTGACGAGCTTGTTCTGGTTTGGATATGCCAAAACCAACACCAATAGGTTTGCTTGTGACACTGCGGATGTCTTGAAGCACATCCTTAACCCGTGTTTGCAGATAGGAGCGTACACCAGTAACGCCTGTTACACTCACCAAATAGATAAATCCACGAGATTGACGAGCGATCGCTTCTATGCGTTCTTTTGAACTTGTAGGAGTCACTAATAAAATAACTTCAATCCCCACAGTATCAGCAACCTCTAACAAATTGCTTGCCTCATCCAAAGGTAAATCAGGCACCACTAACCCCTTAATTCCTGATGCTGCGGCTTTTTCTAGAAACGAAACTGTGCCCAAATTTAAAATTGGGTTGTAGTAAGTGAAAAGAATAATAGGCGATCGCAATTTAGGCGTAACTATTTGAGCCATTTGCAAAACATTATCTAAACGGGTTCCCCGTTTCAAAGCACGGGTTGCACCTGCTTGAATCACTGGCCCATCAGCCAATGGATCTGAGTAAGGAACTCCCAATTCAATCAAATCAGCGCCGTTAGAATCTAAAACTCGTAAGGCTTCTGCTGTGATTTCCAAATTAGGATCACCAGCTACTACAAAGGGAATCAAAGCACACTGATTACTGGCTCGTAAAGATGCAAAGTGATGAGAAATAGATGTCATTCGATTTTGGATTTTAGATTTTGGATTTTAGATTTTGGATTTGAGAGTTTAGATTTTGGATTTGAGAGTTTAGATTTGAGATTTGAGATTTTGGACTTCATCGTGACACTTCGACAAGCCCAGTGTAAAAACCTCAGACAAACGATTTAGATTTTGGATTGACTCCACAGATTTTATTTATTCATAAGCTTTTTTACAGCCTGTTCTAAATCTGTTTGCTTCACCAAAGATTCTCCAATCAAAACTGCTTCGGCTCCTGCTTCTACAACAAAAGCTAAGTCAGCTGATGTGTACAAACCAGACTCACTTACCACAGTAATACCTGAACTACTTAATTGTTCTCGACGCTCTTTCAATAGACATTGAGTTGTTTCTAATTCAACGTTAAAATCTTCAAGATTACGGTTATTAATCCCTATTAATTGCACATTTAATAGTGCCAGTACCCGATCAAGTTCAACCAAAGTATGCACCTCTACTAAAGCAGTCATGCCCAAATGGCGAACAATCTGTAGAAAATCCGCAAGAATTTCGTTCGATAAGATAGCAGCAATCAGTAATACTGCATCTGCTCCATTGACTCTTGCAAAATAAATTTGATAAGGATCAATAATAAACTCCTTACATAATAAAGGTAATCCGACGCTTTTTCTAATTAACCGCAGATTCTCAAAACTGCCTTCAAAGAATTTTTGATCAGTCAGTACTGATAGACAGCTAGCACCACCTTGTTCATAGGCTTGAGCAATCTTGACTGGATCAAAATCGGCACGAATCACTCCTTTACTAGGTGAAGCTTTCTTAACTTCAGCAATTAAGCTCGGTTTACTCGGATTTTGCCGTAAAGCATCCAGGAAATCTCGTAGGGGAGGAGCAGTACTAATTTGATTTTGTAAGTCTGCAAAAGACAGTTGCTTACTCATAGATGCAACTTCTTTTCGTTTGTGCCATACAATCTCTTCGAGAATATGACGCGGTTTTGTTGAGTTGATTTCAAGGGTGGAGATACTCTTACGTACATCCATAGGAGATAGCATTGATCATAAACAACAATTGTATACTTTAAAAAAGTTGGTAGTAAAGTTTGTAGTAAGCACTTTAGTGCTTCAAAATAAGGACTTTAGTCCTTACTACAAACCCTAAAGACTAGCTAATTCAAAAGCATATTCAAAAAGATATTTATGCAACGACAACTGAAGAGTGTTTTTTAGTTGTACATGCACTGACTACATTCTTAATAATTTCTAAACCAACTCCTCCAGCTAAAGTCATGATTGATTCTGGGTGGAACTGAACGCCGATAATCGGTAATGTTTGATGTTCGATACCCATAATTACGCCATCATCTGACATTGCTGTCACTTTGAATTCTTTGGGAAGAGTCTCAGGTAAAGCAAATAATGAGTGATATCTACCCACTTGAAATGATTTGGGTAAATTTTTGAAAGTAACAGACTCTGAATCAATAACAGAAATTTGGGATATCTTACCATGCTGAGGATAACTCAGAACTCCTAATTTACCTCCGAAAGCTTCAACAATAGACTGCAATCCTAAACAAACACCAAAAATGGGAATTTGTCGTTTTATACAAGCCTCTACTGTCTGAGCTACATGAAAGTCACTGGGTCTACCAGGACCAGGAGATAAGACAACAAGATCCGGCTTTTCTATATCAAAGACTGATTCGCAAAAGCCGTGGCGTAATGTTTTGACGACAGCACCAGTTTGACGAATATAGTTTGCTAATGTGTGAACAAATGAATCTTCATAGTCAATCAGTAAAATTTGTTTGTTTTGTTCAGCTTGAGATTTGATAAAGTTTTGATTGATGTCGATGTCGTTGACAATATTATCAGTCTTGTGTTGAGTCTGGTAAAGTGTTTGAAACAGAGCAGCAGCTTTGGTAAGAGTTTCTTGGGCTTCTGCTTGTGGGTCGGAATCATAAAGAACTGTTGCACCCACTCGCACTTCGGCAATTGAGTCCTTAAGCTGGATTGTTCGCAGAATCAGACCTGTATTCAAATCTCCTTTGAAAGTTAAGTAACCAACTGCTCCACCATACCAACGCCGAGAACTGCGCTCATGCTGTTCAATAAACTGCATTGCTGATCGTTTTGGCGCTCCTGTGACTGTAACAGCCCACAGATGAGTGAGAAATGCATCTAGAGCATCAAACTCAGGTCTGAGTAAGCCTTCCACGTGATCTACCGTGTGGATTAAATGACTGTATATCTCAATTTGACGACGACCAATTACTTGTACTGAACCAGGTTCACAGATACGCGACTTATCATTGCGATCCACATCAGTACACATGGTCAGTTCAGCTTCATCTTTGCCTGAGTTGAGAAGCTTCTGAATTTGAGCAGCATCATCAATTGCATCTTCTCCCCGACGAATAGTACCACTAATTGGGCAAGTTTCTACACGTCTACCTTCAGTTCGCACAAACATTTCTGGGGATGCACCAATTAAATACTCTCCACCTAAATTCAAAATGAATCCATAGGGACTAGGATTGATTTGTTGTAAAGTGCGAAATAATTCTGCCGGAGATTGTTGACATTGTCTATAAAAGCTTTGACTAGGAACAACTTCAAACAAGTCACCACGACGAAAGTATAAGAGTGCTTTACAAACTTGTTGTGCATATTCATCAGGTTCATGATCTGAAGATTGAGCAGGAGTAAGACATTTACCTCTGTAGTCAATCACTTCACCACTGCGAAAAAGTCCCTTAGTACTACCATGTTTGGTTTCAAAATCATATTGTAAACAAAATGCACGTTGTAAATAATAATCAATTATGAATAATTCATCTGGTAAATAAAGTAATAAATCTTGCTGCTCTGTAGAACGTGGGAGCAGTTTTTCCATAGATTCAAATTGAAAAACCAAATCATAACCGAAAGCACCATAAAGTCCTAAATGCTCATCTTCAGGACTTTCAAAAGCATATAAAATTTCGCGAATGATACTGAAAACTGATGGTTGTTTACTTCTTTCTTCCTCTGAAAAGAAACTTTCTTTTGCTTTTATATAACCAGTAATCTGCTGCTCATTTTGGTCAATTTGTTGTAGTTGTGGGTGCTTTTCTAAAAGCTCTGCCAGATATAAAATTATTACTTTACCTCGTTGATTATGAGCGGTGAGTTTAAAAAAGTTCTCACGAGTCACAAGTTCTAAAGGTGGATTCACAAAACCAATTGCCCATCTTTTATATCTTCCCGGATATTCATAGCTGCTTTTGAACAATCCTCCACGTTGAGAATCAATACACGATAAAATATGTTCGATCGCAGTATCTATGAAAGTCTCATTAACGAAGCGAGATACCTTAACCCCACCTTTAGTTATGTAATCATGGTTATTTAAAAACATTAATAATTATCTCCAATAACTTAAAGCAAATTCCCTGATGTCTCTGTTGTGTTTTATGTATTGGTAGCATGTATTGGTAAAGCAAGATGTCCTGTAGATATAGGATATTTTTGAGGCCAACGACCAAAAATTTTACTAATTCCAATCATGTCCTGAATTAAGTCGCCATATTGCTCTGGCGTTAAAGATTGAGGGCCATCAGAAAGCGCTTTGGCTGGATCAGGGTGGACTTCAATCATCAGCGAATCAGCGCCAGCTGCTATAGCAGCCATAGCCATTGCAGGTACATACTCTGCTCGACCTGTGCCATGACTGGGGTCAATTACGATTGGTAAGTGAGTGAGCGATCGCAGTACTGGTATAGCACTTAAATCCAATGTGTTACGTGTATACTGTTGATCAAATGTGCGAATTCCCCGCTCACACAAAATCACATTCGGGTTTCCTGCTGACAGTATGTACTCAGATGCCATTAACCATTCTTCAATAGTGGCAGACATGCCCCGCTTCAGCAAAACTGGTTTATTGATCTCTCCCACTCGCTTTAAAAGTGAGAAATTTTGCATGTTACGCGCACCGATTTGGATAATGTCTGCGACAGAAGCAACTTTCTCAAGGTCAGCTGTATCCATGACTTCCGTCACAATACCTAAACCTGTAACTTGACGAGCGATCGCCAACAAACCCAAAGCACTTTCACCATGACCTTGAAAAGCATAAGGAGAAGTACGAGGCTTAAAAGCTCCACCTCGCAAAAATTTAGCACCAACTGCTTTAACTTGCAAAGCAGTATAAATAATCATTTCTTCGTTTTCTACAGAACAGGGGCCAGCTATTTGAACAATCGGATGGTTTTGACCAAAAGCTACAATTTCATTAGGTGTTGAGACAAAAATTTCACTTGGCTCTCCATTGTGAAATTCTCGACTAGCAAGTTTAAAAGCTTTATTTATCGACATAATATTCTCAATATCTCAATATTCAGTTATCAGTTAACAGTTATCAGTTATCAAATTAAACTGTTAACTGATTTATGCCCAATCCCCGATCCCCGATCTTAAGGATCAACCCAACGGCCATCAGCTTTAATCAAATTAATCAGTTCTTCAACTCCTTGGGATTCTGGTACTTTTTTGATTTCTTCTCGCCCACGATACAAAGAGATATAGCCAGGTTGCTTACCAACATAACCGTAGTCTGCATCTGCCATTTCTCCAGGGCCGTTGACTATGCAGCCCATGACAGCAATGTCTAAACCTGTAAGGTGTTTGGTAGCTTCTCGCACTTGGTGCAACACTTCTTCTAAATTAAACAAGGTGCGACCACAGGAGGGACAAGCTACATACTCTACCATAGTCTTACGTAATCCCAGAGCTTGCAGAATACTGTAGCAAACAGGAATTTCTTTTTCTGGTGCTTCTGTTAGAGAGACGCGGATTGTATCACCAATACCATCGGCTAAAAGAGTGGCAATTCCAGCCGTGGATTTAATGCGACCATATTCTCCATCGCCTGCTTCGGTGACACCAAGGTGTAAAGGGTAGTCCATACCCAATTCATCCATCCGTAGAGCCATCAGACGATAGGCAGCAATCATTACAGGGACTCTGGAGGCTTTCAGGGAAATTACTAGATTACGGAAATCGAGAGATTCACAAATGCGAATAAATTCCAGAGCAGACTGTACCATACCTTCAGGAGTATCACCGTAGGTAAATAACATCCTCTCTGCTAGCGAACCATGATTGACACCAATTCGCATGGCTTTTCCCTGGTCGCGCAAACAGAGGACTAAAGGCTCTAAAGTTTCACGAATTTTATCGCCAATTTCATCAAATTCAGCTTGGGTGTATTCTGTACGATTAGTGTTGGGCTTTTCAAAGACATACAATCCAGGATTAATCCGCACTTTATCGACATGTTTTGCCACTTCTAAAGCAATCTTCATACCATTGTGGTGGACATCAGCAACCAAAGGAACATCTTGGTAAGTTGCTTTGAGCTTTTGCTTGATGTCAGCAACAGCTTTAGCGTGAGCCAGACTGGGTACGGTGACGCGGACAATTTCACAGCCAATTTCATGCAAGCGACGAATAGCATCTACAGATGCTTTCACATCTAAAGTATCTTCATTAATCATTGACTGGACTACTACCGGGAAACCACCACCAACGGTGACATTAGCGACACGAACTGGGCGAGTTTTCCTGCGGGGGATAATGGTATTAGTAAATGTCTGCTGAGAAGGAGAATTGGAGATGATGGGAGTTGAAAGAGTTTGCATATGTTGTTATTTTTGACGCCTACAACAGAAACGCAGTAAAACTAATTTATGAGTTTGAAAAATGACAAATTACTATGAACGGGTTTTTTGCTCAAAGGAGCCGTTTTGCAATACTTTTATATCCAAATTGGATTGTTGTTGAAATTCTTTGAGAATGCGATCGGCAATCTTTGGAGGAGTTAAGCCTAGTTCTGATAGAGATTCTTCTGGGGTAGCATGTTCAACTAATTTGTCTGTGACACCCAGACGAATGAGTGGAACAATCACACGGTGTTCAAGTAGAGCTTCAGCAACAGCTGAACCAAAGCCACCCATTAAACAACCTTCTTCCAAAGTAAAGACTTGACCAATTTGTTTCGCAAGAGGCACGATTAAATCAATATCTAAAGGCTTGGCAAAGCGAGCATTGACTACAGTTGCTTGGATACCATGTTCGTTCAAAATAGCAGCAGCTTGCAGTGCTGGATATACCATAGAACCATAAGCTACCATCAGCACATCGTCTCCATGACGAAGGATTTCTCCTTTCCCAATTGGTAAGCTTTCCCAGCCTTCTGACATTAGGGGAACTCCCTGACCTTCACCACGGGGATATCGCATAGCAATAGGGCCATCGGTGTAGTTGACGCCAGTGATCAGCATTTGCTGGAGTTCGGCTTCATCTTTAGGAGCCATCAATACCATATTTGGAATGCAACGCAAATAGGCGATGTCGTACATTCCTTGATGGGTGGGGCCATCTGCTCCAACCACACCGGATCGATCCATGCAGAAGAAGACAGGTAAATTTTGAATGCAGACATCATGGATGATTTGATCATATGCTCGTTGCAAGAAGGTCGAGTAGATGGCAACCACAGGACGCATACCCTCACATGCTAGACCTGCTGCTAGTGTTACTCCATGCTGCTCGGCAATTCCTACATCAATATATTGTTCAGGTAGATTTTTTTGTAAAATATCTAACTTTGTCCCAGTGGACATGGCTGCGGTGATACCGATGACTTTGGAGTTACCTTTGGCAATTTTGGTGAGAGTTTCACCAAAGACCTTAGAATAACTTGGTGGTTTGGGTTTGCTAGAGGTGATTGCTTTGCCTGTTGCTAAATTGAATTTAGATTGGGCATGATAGCCAACTCTCTCTTGTTCAGCAAATTCATAGCCTTTGCCTTTGATCGTTGCTACATGCACTAATACTGGGCCAGTTTGTTGATGTGCTTGGTCAAAAGCAGCTATCAGTTCCAGCAAATTATGACCATCAATTGGGCCCATGTAGGTAAAGCCTAATTCTTCAAATACCGCCCCTACTTTTGGCACTGCTAGACGTTTTATACCTTGCTTAATCCGGTTTAATTCTGGTGCGAGGAAATTACCTACAGGTGATAGATGCTCAAACTGTTCTTCCAGTTGTTTGAGCAACTGGACTGGAGAACTAAATCGCAGTTGATTGAGGTGAGAAGAAAGCGCCCCGACGTTTGGAGAAATCGACATCTCATTGTCGTTGAGTACAACTAACAATTTAGTTTTGGGCAAGTAACCAGCATGGTTAATTGCTTCTAGGGCCATACCTCCTGTCAATGCACCATCACCGATGACTGCAACAACTTTGAAATTTTCTCCTTTCATATCTCTGGCAAGAGCCATTCCTAAAGCCGCAGAGATACTAGTAGAAGCATGACCTGCACCAAAATGGTCAAACTGGCTTTCGCAGCGTTTGAGATAACCTGCAATACCATTTTTTTGTCGCAAAGTATGAAAGCGATCGCACCGTCCAGTTATTAACTTATGTGGATAAGCTTGATGACCCACATCCCAAATAACTTTATCTCGATTAAGATCTAAAGTCTGGTAAAGTCCCAACGTCAGTTCAACCACACCTAAACCTGGACCAAGATGACCTCCACTAGTAGATACTGTTTGTAGGTGCTTTTCTCGAATCTGACGTGCAATTTCTTCCAATTGCGGAATTGACAATCCATGTAATTGATTTGGATGAGTAATTTGGTTCAGTTTCATAATAATAGTCATGTTATAAGTAAAATAATCAGCTATGAGCTTTAGATTTGATCCATAAACTTACTCGTAAAGACTTTTAATCAAGATTATTACCAGGGAACAAGTAACAGAAAGTGTACTAAATTTTTTCAACAATCAAAGTAGTGGGTGAGCTTTTATTGACCCACCCAGAAACTTGAACTTAAGTGTATTCAATTCCTCTTTTTTATCTTTAGCAAAGAGTAGTTTTACCCTGATTTATACACTTAATTTATCAAGCAAGAGCAAAATCAGCAGCTTTAGGCAATGGTTGGCTATGTACTTTTATAAATAAAGGTACAGTTCGACCATGATAGTCTACATCAACTTTAGTATATGTTCCCTTTCCTCCTTGTGGACCGAATGACCAACCTAAAATAAAACCTGGATTATCCACTAATGCTGGAGCCTCGTTAATATATTTTTTCAGTAATGGAGTCAAAAGATTTTGAGGTACGGCTTCACGATTTAAAAAGGGAAGGTAAAAACACAACCGCTCAATTCGAGGAGAAGCAAAATTAAATGTCAGTGCAATTTCTCCATTATTTGCTAGTAGTTCAAGAACTTCATCAGAAGGAGGTTGAAATTGTAAATCCTGCAAAAGATTTTTGTAATATTCAGATGTGTGATGTTTTGGATGATAAGTGTCGAAATACAAATTGACAGAACTATGGTGATAGTCAACTCCAAAAGCGTAGAGAGCATCAAGATGGTAATTTTTAAGAAAATCTGCATGAGCAGTAACACTTGCTGGCAAAGATAATTTAAAAGCGTCTTGTACAGGAACAACTCCTTTAATACTTTGCCAAATTTTTGCTAACCCGTGTTTAACGTCAAAATCTACACCATCTGCCATGATGGGAAAAGTTTCACAAATTTCTGGGATCAGTTGATCCACTGGACGACCTTGATCAGATAACAGACCGGATTTTCTGGCAATATCCCATGCAAGACCAAGATGGCTTTCGTCTTCTTCATGATAACGGAAATAGCAACCTAATTTATCTGGTTGTTTATTGCTTGTCCGAATCATGAATGAATTATCAGCAAATTGCTCACCAAAAACTTGGAATACTTCGTCCAAAACTTTTTCAGAATATTCTGCTCCAAAAGTTTTAGCGACATTGACGATATCAGTGCGTATACGGTTAACATCGTTCATTTTCTACTTACCTCAATTTCAACTTAGATAATTATGAACTGTGTTGAGAGCAGACGGATTTCAAGCTGTTGCTCTAGCGTGGGGACTAGGATTTGAACCCAGAATCTTTGGTTTTGGAGACCAATGTGTTACCTAGTTACACTATCCCCACATACTTGATTGAGAGTTGCGGGAATTACTGAAGTGAACATTTCAGTAAATTCCCCGTACTAACACTACCTTTTCCTATCTCTGCGTTTTTACTTCTTTTCGTCAGCCTCAATGATCAGTGTTTAAACGGAGATGTCTAAATAAATAGTGATCAAAGAGCGTCGCTGTCAAAATTTATAAAATATGTACCCGTTGCAAATGTCTCTGGGAATTGGAAATAAACGGGTTACGACCATGAAGCAGTGCATGATTATCAGCTATCAAAAAATCTCCTTCTTGCCATTCATGTGCAAAACAGTTTTGCGGTTGGTAAAGGTTTTCTATTAACTCATTAAGAAATGGGTTTTGTTCTTCGGCTGGTAGGTTACAAACTTCAACATACAAGGGGTTGAGATGTACACTTGCATCGTTTAATGGTTCCGCAAAACGAAGTGTTGAAAGACCAGTTATCGGATGCTTACTCACAAGAGATTTGGTAATCTCTCCACCATAGTGAGCAACTTTCTCAGTTTTGTAATTAATCTCAGTTTTTTGCCAAATTTCGCGTTGTTCAGGGCTGACATTTTGCAAAATCCTTACTGTATCGCAAAATAAGCTTTCACCACCACTTCCTGCTTCTGGTGCTTTTAGACATTGAAAGAATAGAAAGCGTGGTACAGCTTCAGCAAAAGCTCCATCCCAATGAAACGGTACATTTCCATTTGTAAATAAATAGTTCTCAGGATTTTGGTGAACAATCAAATCAAGAACCGTACCAAAATTCCAAACTAATAGCTCACCCCAGCGTTGACAGTACGTTGATAATTCTTCACGCTCTAAGAGTGAAAAACCGCGCAGAACAATCAACCGATGTTCCCAAGTTAATTGACATAACTGTTCAATGGACAGTTGCTGAATATCTGAGTGGTCTTCAGTTGCTTCAAGCAATGCACCAAAAGGAGTTAATGATTTGACGCTAAATTGCGTTGATTGCTCAACAGAAGTAGAAACCATCATTGAATAGCCTCCTGAACGGTAATACGAGTCTCTAATGGCTGTTCACTCCAAGCAAAATGACTAGGATGACCATTTTGGCAAATTAAGGTAGCACCCATACTTTCTAGATGGCTTCGCTTCATGAGCATGAATTCTTTTCCATCAAAGACTGTAGCATTGTGCCATGGAGTCCCCCATTGATCTAAGGTTTTGATCATGTGGATACCAATTTTTTCTGAATGGTAATGTTGAGGATGAATAGATAAGCGTACTGAGTGAGGATAAAGTTCTGAGATTGACACACTCCAAGCATTACTGCGTTGAATCACCTCATAAGCTCTTGCTTTACATTCAAGTCGAATTTTGTTACGACTTTTATGAGCTTCCAATACCTGATAATCTTCAACCAAAAAACGATGAATACCGTTGAACATTTGACACTGATGCTCATTGTTTTTCACAGCATCTTTGATAGCTTCGATGCTTTGACCATAGAGCTTGACAAGTTTCTGTCTCATCTGGTCAAAGCTGAGGTCAGTATACATATCTTCTAGATTGAAGACATCAATTGCATCTGCCTTCATTTCCTTCAGCAGTGCTTGAATTATTTGACCATACAAAGTCACATTTTCATCTGTGACACCGACGAGATCACTAAATACCCGACCATCAGAACAAATTGTTAATTTAGCTCCAGGAGCATATATTTCACTGATCTGATCACAAAGAGATTGAAGAAATTTAAGTGAAACTTGTTCTCCCATATCTGGCATAGTGCCGAGAACTTTTTGAGTATTAGGTGATTTTGCAGGGAATGCTGGGAGAATAAAATGAATTGGCTCATTATTTTCAACAAAATATTGAACCTTGTCAAGATGAGGAGCTAGACACAATGAACAGGGTTGATGTACACAAGGCTCCGTATCTGAAATTAAACGGCGATGACGAAATACATGCCTGAGAATCTGTTCACTAATCACCTTTGATTGAGCGGTATTGATAATTTGAGTCATGTTAAACCTATGCTTTGTGACTAGTACTTAAATTGAGCAAAAATCTCTGCATAGCAAAAGCATCACTGCACTAGTTCCTGGTTTCATTGGTAGAGTAAAGGGAAAAGATATTTTATCCCTTGTTTTTTCTCTTTAATCTTTATCCTGGCTGCACTCATCAATTTTCAGTTGGTGAAACACTATTGAAAGATTTATGCATTTATGATTTAGAACTGGTGGTGTTAGTGAGCAACCTCATGCTCTAGCGTGGGGACTAGGATTTGAACCTAGATTCTTTGGTTTTGGAGACCAATATGTTACTCAGTTACACTATCCCCACATAGTTTGGGAGCATCCCAAATGTTCAAAAAACGCCTGCGATTTCAATCGCAGTCTCATAGTTCAAGTCTGCTTCAGCAGACTGTTTGATTTTATGAAGTCGTCTTCAGACGACTTGCGCTATTAGCAAAGGGTTTAAACCCTTTGCTTTACGGTATTTTGAAAAAATTGGGATGCTCCCCATAGTTTTATTGTTCAGATTAAGTTAGAGTACCTACGACTAAAGCCGAGTAACCTAATGCTCTATTTAACTCTTGACAGCAAGAGTTACCAAAGCTGGGGATACTTGTTCAGATAAGATGTAATGACTAGGATAATCATTATGCCAAACTAGTGAAGCACCTATATCTTCAATATGCTTGCGTTTCATTAGCAAAAACTCTTGACCATTAAACAGTGGAGCATTATGCCATGGAGTTCCCCATTGGTCTGAAGTTTTAATCATATGAATACCAATCTTATTTGAGTGATAATCTTGAGGATGAATAGACAAACGTAAAGATTGAGGAAAATGTTGTCCAACCAATGTAGTCCAAGCATTACTTCGTTGGATGACCTCATAAGCTCGTACGTTACATTCAACTTCAATCTGCTCACGAGATTTATCAGGATATAAAACGAGATAATCGTCAAATAACAAGTGATAAATACCATTGAAAAATTGACGATGCTTATCTTCACTGTTTACCCGCTCTTGGATACTTTCAATAGGTTGAGCATATTGTTCGACAAGTGTTTTTCTCATCTGATCAAAGCTCATTCCTGTGAAAACGTTTTCAAGACAGAAGGTATCAATCGCATCTGCATTGATTTCATTGAGCAGTTGTCCAATTCCTTGACGGTACAGACTTACATTCTCATCTGTGATAGCAACTAAATCGGTAAATACTCGACCATCAGAACAAATAGTTATTTTTGCTCCGGGAGCATATATTTCTGATATATGATTGCACAAGTTCTGAAGAAATTGAAGTGCAACTCGTTCTCCCATATCCGGCATTGGGCCTAAAACTTTTTGAGGATTAGGAGATTTTGCAGGAAATGCTGGGAGAATAAAATGAATTGGCTCATTACTTTCAATAAATGATTGTATTTTTGGAAGATGAGGAGCCAGACATATTGAACAGGGTTCTTTAGCACAAAGTTCTGTATCTGATAATAAACGGCGATATTGGAATATATGTCTGAGAATTTTTTTACTAATCATTTTTAATTTCATACCATATATTATTGAGTTTAATTTAATTAAATTTCACATATCTCTTTGCTATTTAAAGCAGGAAAAAATGATTTTTTAGATATTTAAATATGAAGCAGCTACTGCTATTACCTTACTAAAGTTAACTTGATGTTACAGAATATGATAGTTACACAAGTACTTTTTTAAAAATATTTAAAATTATATTTAAAATAGTTATGCTATTTATCATAAACAGGCTTACACAAAATAATCAAAAAACATAGACACGTAAGTAGAACGATTTGAAGAAAACAAACTATGTGAAGTAATGTAAAATGATTAGAAGCTAGTTTGTAGTAAGAACTTTAGTCCTTATTTGAGGACTAAAGTCCTTACTACGAACCTTTAATTATTTACGCTGTTCTACTTACTACTTAGTAGCTTCCTGAAAGGTAGGAATAATACTTTCAAAGAGCCATTGCATAAGTCCTATTTAAGTAAAATTTTGCTGTTAGTCGGGAAATTTATTTCTGGCCGGGTTACGGTAAGAATGAAACAGCCATGTATTTAGGTAAGGGTTAAAGTTTTTTGTTTTGATGAAACTTCAGTGATAGTCAAACGCTCTAAAAGTTGACTTGCTTTTATGAGTTCTTGTCTAGCCCATTGATCTGCTGCAATGATGTCTTCAAGGGTTGGGCTAGAACAGTTGTGGATAACGTAGCGATCGCAGACTTGTTCAATCAAACGAGGAATATCAAGAAATTGAATTTTTTCTTCTAGGAATAAAGCTACAGCTTGCTCATTGGCTGCATTTAGTACTGCTGGCATACAACCGCCTGCTTGACCTGCTGCATAAGCTAATTGCATACAAGGATACTTTTGATGATCTGGAGCGTAAAAAGTTAATTCTTTGAGCTTGACTAAATCTAGCTGTCGCCAATCTGTGTAAATTCGCTTTGGCCAAGATAAAGTATACAGTAGTGGTAGGCGCATATCAGGCCAGCCTAATTGTGCTAATACAGAGGTATCTTGTAGCTCAATTAATGAATGAATAATGCTTTGAGGGTGAATGACAATATCAATATGGTCATAGTCAATACCAAAAAGCCAGTGAGCCTCAATGACTTCTAATCCCTTATTCATTAAGGTGGCAGAATCAATGGTAATTTTACGACCCATTGACCAGTTAGGGTGCTTCAAAGCATCATCTACAGTAATATTAGATAATTTTTCAACTGGCCAATCACGGAAAGCACCCCCAGAAGCCGTCAGTAGAATTCGTCGCAATCCTTGATTAGGTACTCCCTGCAAACATTGAAAAATTGCGGAATGTTCGGAATCAGCAGGTAACAGTTTTACTCCATATTCACGTACTAAAGGTAATACAACTGGTCCGCCAGCAATAAGAGTTTCTTTATTAGCTAAGGCAATATCTTTGCCTGCTTTGATTGCAGCAATTGTAGGTAATAAACCTGCACAACCAACAATACCTGTGACTACAATCTTAGCATTGTTGAACCGAGCAACCTCGATAACTCCTGATTCACCTGCAAGTAAAATAGGTTGGGGTTTAACATCAGCGATCGCAGCTTGTAATTCTGGTAATTTTTGTGAATCACCGATAGCTGCGATCATTGGTTGAAATTTGTGGATCTGTTGAGCTAGTAATTTTACATTTTTGAGAGCTGCTAATCCCACAACCTGAAACTGATTAGGATACCGAGTAACAATATCCAGAGTTTGAGTACCAATAGAACCTGTCGAACCAAGAATAGAAATTAGTTTCACGATAGTAAAATTCCTATAAACTATCTAGATTGCCTTGATTTAATAAAATGTTCAATCTGTTCTATTAATTACTACAGATGTTCAAAGAAGAATTATGCAATATTTCTGTTAAAATCATTTCTATTTTTTGATGTAGTTGCCATTGCGTTCCATCATTGACTATAGTTAAGTCTGCCATAGCAATTGGTCCTCCCTTTTCAATTTTCTCAATCTCCATGCAGTCTCTTAACTCAGCTTCTTCTCGTGTCAACGGTCTAGTTTTTCTAAAAAATAGTCGTTCGTATCTCAGAGCTTTGGGAGTGAAAATAGCTACTACTAACAATTCATGACCAAAGTTTTTTTTAAGAGTTTTATATTCACTAAAGCTATAAAGACCATCAATAATAACTAATGGATAATTCAATAACTTTTCTTGAATAAATGGTAAAGCCATTTGCACACATACATCCATTCCATGTTTAGCTCTAATTTCTTCTCTAACAATCTGTTCATTTTGTGGCGTGAGCATTAAACTTTTTTTTTCAACCTCAGATATAATAATTTCACCCAACCAAATTATAGGTAAACCCTGATTTTTCAAGTGACTAGCAGCTACACTCTTACCGGAACCAGGCATACCAACAATAGCAATAATTTTAATCATAAATACTTATCTACAAAGACGAAAAGTTGATTTGTTGTATTTACCAAATAAAGAATTTGAAAATTTTAAAATAGTAAATGATGTAATTTTGATATATTTACTAGGGGAAAATGACGATTTATGTCAGTATTTTTATGAAATCGTGAAGGTAGGGAACTCTTAACGGGAAACTCTTAATAGGGAATAGGAAACAGCTTGAAGAATGTCCAAGCAATTTTGTAATGGTACTTATTTCAAGAGTATAGATACCAAATTTATTCAAGCGGTAAAGTTGAGAGTAAATAGAAGGCGTTGCTGAATCAAGACATGAATTAACAATTCATGAGTATGTAGAGATGTAGCAATGCCACATCTCTACAAAAAAGTGTGCAAACATATTTCATAACCAAATTCAGCAACGCCAAATAGAGAACATCATATCGGATTACATATCAAACTTATCTCAGTGTCATAAAATGTGTATAGTTACATAAATACTTTGTTTGCTTTCAATAAACTCTCTTTGTGGGACGCTGATCACCTGGGTTATAGTGTCTGGTGTTAATCTCCCAAATAAATGCCTTACATTAGCAGTTAGTTAAAAACTTTTTCATACATGAAATCAGCAACGCCAAATTTTACCTCAATTCATCGCGCTATTATGCAACTCCGAATTTCTACGGTTCAGCTTTTCTGCTAAAAAATATCAGCAGGATCAGCAGCTCCTAACTTACGCATTGTAATTGTTCCTGATGCAATGCACATTATAAAAGTCAAAGACAAAATCAGTGTGGCACGCTCCACTGTCATGATGACAGGAAGAAACGTTGCTTGGGCAATGAGTCCGTAAAGCCCAAAGGAAATTGCAAATCCTGGAATAAAGCCCAAAATAGCCAGAATAACAGCTTCTTGAAGTACAAGCCCAATTAAAAAGCGATCGCTATAACCCATAGCTTTGAGGGTAGCATATTCAGGTAAATGATCAGAAACATCAGAATAAAGAATCTGATAAACAATAACTGTCCCCACTAAAAAGCCGACTATAGTTCCAAATCCAAAAATCACACCGATAGGTCTGGTTTGACCCCAGTAGTCTTTCTCTCTTTGGATAAATTCTTGCTTAGTGAGAATTAGCACATCATTTGGCAATTTTGCTCTTAAATTTGTTTGCGCTTTTTTAATATCTGTACCGGGTTTCAGCTTGATCAAACCGACATCAATCTCATCCGGTTGACGTTCTGGAAACAAACGCAAAAAGGTAGAGTCACTAACAATCAAATTACCATCAGCTGCAAATGTGTTTCCCATTGTGAAAACACCAACTACTTGAATTTGTATGTCATTTATTTGTGCCGAAAACGAATTTGTTTGCTGAATTTTGCTACTAACATTACCTAGATTTGGTCGTGCTGCTCGGTCATAAAGGGCATAATTTAACAATTTGATTTTACCTAACTGTGGTGTAGCATCTGGTACATCTATTGATGGCTTACTGGGATTAAAACCATAAACTTGCACCTGCCAAAATGTCCGATTATCAGGATTACGCCAACTTCCTATTCCTAGATATAAAACATTGATGGAAGCGACTCCGTCTTTACCGAGAGCTTGAAAGAGCCTGGAGCGTGAAAAAGGCTTAATGGTTTGTACATTATCAGATATGGCATTAATCAAGAACAGATCACCTTGTAACAGACTGTGCATCGCCGTAGCAGAAGCAAAAGCAGCCTCCATCAGACCAAGCTGAAAAAACATGAGAATATCAGCAAAAGCAATTCCAGCTAAGGCGACAATGAGGCGACTTTTTTCTCGTTTGACTTGTAGCCACGCTAGAGGTGTTCTGCGAAATAACTTACGCAACATAAATTTTAAAGAGTATCAAGCGATTATTTTTGCGTTTGTGGTTGAATTGCTACCTGCACCTGTAAGTTAGTCAAACTGGCTACTTTTGCGCTGTCCTTGGGATTCACACTAATTCTGACTTCAATAACACGCCGATCAAGGTTCTCTCCGGGTTGATTGCTGAAAACTTTTTGTTGGATAACTTGCAGTCCAACTTGACGAACCGTTCCACCCACTTCCCCAGAAAACCCTTCACCTGTAATGACTGCGACTTGACCAACACTAATTTTACTGATATCACTCTGATAAACTTCTGCAACGACTTCCATTTGGTCAGTTTTTCCCAAATCAACAATTCCTTCAGAGGCGATCGCTTCACCTGCATGACTATGAATTTCTAGAACTTGTCCTGTGATCGGTGCATATATGTAGGCCTCTTGCAACTCAGCTTTAGCCCGTTTGACTGCTGCATTTGCTTGATCGACCTCTGTTTGTGCTAACTGGACATCTACAGGACGAACCTCAGAAATTTGGTTGAGTGTAGCTTTAGCTCGATTGATTTGGGCGCGCAACGTATCAGCAGTACGATTGCGATTGGCGTTGACTTCCTTGAGTTGTGCTTGAGCAGTTTCCAGCGTCAGTCGCCTTTGATCGAGATCAGAAGCTGCGATCGCACCTTCTTGATACAACGGCAAATAGCGATTGTATTCTGCTTGTGCAATATTAACCTCGGATTGCCGTCGAGCTATGGTTGCTGCTTGAGTTGCGATTTCGCCTTGCAATTCTTCTTTAAGACGAGTAATTTCAGCTCGTTGAGCCGAAATCTCTCCAGACTTTGCTCCTGCTTTGACTTGAGCTAGTTTTGCTTGAGCAACCTTGACTTGTTCTTGTGCTTCTAATAAAACTGTTTGCAGGCGATCATGGCTTGCCAAACTAGCAATCACCTCACCTTTATTAACGCGATCACCCCGTTTTACCAAAAGTTGAGCAACCCGATCATTTCTGAGCGTTGTCGGTGTAGATACTTGCACTACCTCTGAAATAGGTTCTAGTCGTCCTAAAGCCGTGATCGGTTCAGGAGTGGGAGCAGCAACTACAGGTTCAGTAGGCTTGCGTCCAAATTTTGAAATACTATAGTATAATGACCCTCCGGCCAAAGCAGTAGCTACAATTACGAGTGCAATTATCGGCCAATTGATAGCCCTTAGCCATTTCAGTTCCTTTGTATCCTTTGCCATCTTTGGATCATTGCTTAGTTAAATTAACATCGCTTTCATCATCTAGCTTAGGAAATATGAAGCGCTGCGTGCGATGAACTAAAGTTGTGGAAGCAGAAAACAGCGTGAACCCAATTAATGGGTGTAATACACCTAAAGGTAAGGGCAAAGGTAAAGGTGGATTTAAGTGAATTGTAATAAACTGTAGTGCAAGAAGTATTGGCATACTAACCGTCAGCCCTCGCACTCGTTTAGGAAATGGACTCAAGAACACCAATCCTAACAGCAGTAGTGTCAATCCACTGTAACCACGCACCAGCCAAACATGAACTTTCCACCACTGAGGATCGTAAAAATACGCTAGTCCAACAGTCAAAACTTGAAGATTTAAACAGACATTAAAAAGCACAACTATTGAGAAAAAACCGATCTGCATCCAATAGGTAGAAGTCCGTACACTGTTAGAACTAGAAGTTATTGCCATACTAAAGTAGTCCTTTAATCACAAGAACTCTTGCACCAGCTTTTCATACCGCCAAGAAATAAATTTCAAAAGTTGATAGCGAAAGTCAGATAAATCTAATTAGGAAAGTATTTGAGTCCGTTTAAATAACTTATGCTATCAGCCTGAGAATTTATTCTCAGGCGGTATATGGGGTAGGCGTAAGATCTAAGTTAAGTTAAAACTACGATAGTCCTGATTGCTTAAACATGCCTAGTCCTCGATCGGGTACAATTTTTAGTTTTATTACAAAAGATCGCGATTTTTTGAGAAAAAATAAAAAAGTTTTTGGAATCAGGAGAAGTCAACCAAACTTGATCAAATCGCGTCCTTCTAAGGCAATACGGTTCAGTTAAGGCTGAAAGTCATGTAAATTCAGTAGATCACAAACTTTTTCCCAAAGGGCGATCGCTTACAAATTTTGTAGTCAGTGATACTTTTTATCAGTTACTGTTTAAGCAAGTAGGTGGAGTATCGATAAGAATTGCTTATAAAAAACTAGCAACTGAGCTTCTGTCAATTAGCCCGATGGAAGATAAATACCTTCAACAACTTGATATATTTTCTCAACAGCTTGACGCAGGAAGGCTAACATCTGTTTGAGACTAAATAATTCACGATAAATTAATCTTCCACCTCTTCTCTTTCAGCTGATTTTTAGCCATAGAAGCTTAACCCATATATTGACTAGAATAAAAGAGACACCAACGAATAATAATCTTAAAACTGGTTTTTTGTTTGTTGTTTTAATTCGACAGATATTTTTGAGCCTATAACTACTTTCTATTCCAAATCTTTTCCTATAATCTTGATGTATATAAGAGAAATTGGCTTTTATCTTATGAACTACATAAGCAAATTACTCTTGGCGATCGCCCTTTGGGAAAAAGTTTGTGATCTACTGAAATTAGGTATTGTTCCCAATAATGGAAATTTTGTGACAGTTAGGGTGTGGAATGTGGGTTGTAAAGTAGAACAAAATATCTATAAAAATAACCTGCTTGATATTTAAGCAAGCAGGTTTTAATTAAAGGGCTCGTTTTTTTGTTGAGAAACTCATTGGACTTACACAAAACTATATAGCGTAACGGCAATTCATGTAGACGCAAAGCGTCTACCAGCAGGGTATTACCCAATACGCTTGGTGTTAAGGCTAAAAACTAAAACTAGCGTAGGTTGGGTTGAGGAACGTAGACGCGCTTTGCGCGGCTTCAAGGTAGAGTAACCCAACATTATCAAGGCTTTGTTGGGTTTTGCTTGCACTCAACCCAACCTACATTTATTCTTAACACCAACCGTATTGGGGTATTACCTATACTTAAAAATCAGAATTTCGGCTATTGTTTGTGTAAGTCTTGGTCTTGACTCAATATCAAGCAATAAGTGTTTGCTTCGTTGGAAATTCACTACGGATCATCGGCTGACGGGAGATAGCATTCGTAAGATTGTGGCGGGATTTTAAAGGACGTTTGATTTAGACAGATCGGTTAAGTTTAACTCCAATAATAAATCTGATCACGCTCTTTAGAGAAGGCTAAAAATCCACCAATGGTTCGCCGTGGAGAATTACCGATTACTTGATTAACCCGATGGTAGTATCGACCACCATTGAACAGTATCATATCTCCAGGACCTGGTGCAAAAGCTACGCTTTGGGATTGCTGAGACTGGAATCTAGAATCAGCATCATTCATATATTTGTGCAAGTCACCTGATTGTTCTGCTTGTTCTGGATTCCATTCCAGATTGTAAACTACTAGCTCACCACCCGCTTGAGGGACACTGAGGGGAATAAAGTAACTAAGCTGATCAGAGAAATCAAGCAAAGTTTTCAAATGCTCAGATGCCGGCATTAGCAAGAAATCATTGCCAACATGAACTGTAATTTCACGACCTTCAGTCAACAATCGAAGAGTAGCTGGAGTGTAACTTTGTCCTTCTGGTCCTGTGGGAATTTCCACAGGTAATCCACAAAGAGAATGAAGTACCGACTCTACCCGTTCCTCAAAGTCGGGATTTCCTTGGAACAAAGCACGACAAGCTTGTCGAAAGATTGCTGAAGAAGCAAAGTAGTCTTTGAGATCAGGCGATTGACCAACAATAACATGACCGTATATTTGAGCTACTTTTGTGCCAAACTCTTCATTCTTGTTAAAGATTAATTTCATGCCGCCCTCATCCTCATCTTCTAGGCGACGGATAACTCGCTCAATACTATCCAAGGGCAAGACTCCACGGATGATCATCCCGTCGAAGCGACGGTTGATAATTATATCTTGAATAGCAGTAGGATAGTTGTTGACTTCCGTTACATTAATGTCTAAAAAATTTAAAGCAGACTTTGTAGAAACAGCGTTATTGGACATCAGCTTTTCCTCAGTTATTATCAGTCGTTTACCGTGAATTACATTGCCGATATTAAAATTTTGTGTATTGATCAATACACAAAATTTTAATATTGAGCTGATTTAATAATCCTTATATGACCTCATACTTTAAAAATAACTGAATATTATAAAGTTTGTTTAGTTACACAAGTACTTTTTTGCTAAGATATTATTCATCTATTTTGTTTTACCTTAGCAACCCAAGTTTCATAAAATTTTCTAAAATTAAAAACTGTTTTATCAATTTCAATAGATGGCTGACTTATATATTTATCAATTAAATTTCTGACTGATTTATCTACTAATAGAGAAGCTTTTTTTTGCCAGACAACAACTAAGTAATACAGTGGATCTAACAAAAAATTATTAGTTTTTTCCACAAATATCAATACATGCCATTTTATTTCGTTTTCAGATATTGGACTGGCACTAGAGAATATGTTAATTTTATGTTGTCCATTAATTTTAATTCTGCTTAAAAATCCACTTGGCCAAGCATCTACTCTGTTGGTCAAGTTTGTAATTTTTAATCCCAAAAAACCAGCAATTTCACTTATACCAAAATAACCTTTTATTTGAGTTTCAGTTATGGTTCCAAACCAGGCCTCTTTTGTAATCGGTAGTTTGCTAAGTTCTACATTTTTTTCATCAAGGCAGGTATGCTCGATTTGATCAATAAACGACGAATTATGTAATCTGATTATGTGATGATGATTAAGTACAATTTCAATAATTTTTTGTACACTCGTTTTCGCTGTAAAGGAAAAGTAATTATATATATAGTTATGTTTGTTATTTTCTGTAACATCAAACACAGGTAAGTTAAATAAAGGATTAACAGAACCATACCACACCCAGATGTAACCATATTCTTCCTTAGTAACATAGGTAGAGACATCATCCATAATTACTGGTTTACCGATTTTGTTTCGCCATGCTACTAAAGAGCGACCAAATAACTGAATTCTTTGTGACTGACTGCTTAGTTCCTCAGATGTTATGGCAATGTACCAACTGGCTGCTAGATTCATCTTGGGTTTCTGATTTTGTTCATTTTGGCTAAATGCTCTTTCAAGATGACTAACCTGAACTATTTATTTCCTGATTAAGTTTCTCCATATTAGAACATTTAAACCGGGCATCCCAATTTTACATAAATTTCTATTAATTATGATTAACTATGGGATGGAAGTTTCACCCATCCCATAGTTAGACGATTAGGATACCCATCCTATTCATCAGTATCATCAGTAATACAAATTTGAAAAATGCTTGCAACAGATGATAGATTTGCAGAAATGTAGACAGATTTCACTTTTTCGATCCAAATTCAAAATTCAAAATCACAGTAATTACTATAACAGCGTACAAATTTTAGGTCTCAATTGATTCTGCCATTAAGCGCACATTATCAAAATCAAGACCAGAAAATTTGTCTTGTAAGAGGTTGACAAGTCGGATTCGCAACTTTTGACCTAAATGGAGATCTTTAGGTGTAGTAGTGTATGTAACTGTTGAGGTTTTGAATTCTCCTTCTTTGATAAAGAGATTATTATGGTCAGCAGCAAGAACTGTATCTCCTGCTACTAATTCCACTCGATAACCAGGAAAACCAGCAAAGGAAACTCCTTTGAATGTACCCGCGAAATTACCAACATCAACTTTTAGCGTATACTTTGTATCGGGTTCTAAGGTAGTATCAAGTATTTGTTCAAAACCAGCGATACCACTTCCAGGCTTTTGAGCAAGATAAATGTATCCTATATTCCGACCTTCTGGAGCTAACTGGTTATAAAACTGTGTACCTGGACCAACATATCCTACACCGTTATTAGAAGTCCATGTTGTTCGTTTTTCTGGTACTAAATTATTTGGATTATATGTTGTCCAACCAGGAGGTGTATCGACTGTATAATCATCTACTACCTCTATAAAAGGGTCTTCAAATCCAGCATTGTTTATCGGAATAGAAACAGCACCTTTAGCACTAGCAGGAGTATTAATTCCAAGACAAATGTATATAAAAAAAACAATAGCAACAATCAATTTACGTTTCATGATTTTTTGCTCCTTCACCAATTTAGATAACAATTTCTTTCGAGCAATATTGTGTGTTGAAAATCTTGTAATGAGTTAAAAGTTCAACGAGGAGAATACTTAAGAAGATGAATTAATTAAGTGCTTATCCAAAATTAACTACATTTTCTTCTCTAAATAGATACTGTGAAATTGTGAGAAATTTTAAATATTGGTAGGTTGTGCAGTTAGGCGGACATTATCGAAATCAATATTTGCAGATGAACTTTGTAAAAGATTAATGAGCCGAATTCCTAACTTCTGTCCTAATAAGGGCGTGTTAGGCTTAGTAGCGAATGTTACTGTTGAGGTTTTGAATTCTCCCTCTTCTATGGAGATGGTATTTTCGTCAGCAGCCAACACTGTATCACCTGCTAGTAATTCCACACGATAGCCAGGAAAAACAGCTAGGGAAATGTCTTTGAAGCCATCTGCTGCGTTGCCTATATCAACCATTAACGTGTATTTTGTATTAGGTTCTAAGGTAGCATCAAGTGTTTGTTCCAGACCCGCGACACCGCTTCCTGATTTTTGGATTAGGTAAACAGATCCTAGATTTCGACCTTCAGGAGCGTGCTGGTTATAGAAGGCTGATCTTGGAAAAGCATTTGTTACGCCTAAATAGGAAGTTGAGTCTGTTGGTTTTTCAGGGATTAAACCATCTGGATTATACATTGTCCAGTTAGTTGGTGTCTCAAGAGTAAATTCATCTTTTACCCTCAAAAAAGGATCTTCAAATCCGGCATTATTGATGGGAATTGAAATCACATTTGCAGCATTAGCAGGAGTATTTATTGCAAAGTAAATGTATATCAAAAAAACAGTAATAGCAACAATCAAATTTTGCTTCATCAGCTTTTGCTCCTCTACCAATTTAGATAACATCTGTTTCAATTAAGATTAGGTACTAATAATTTTGGAATAAGCTCACAACTTAAATTAGTTTGACTGTACCTTAGCAACCCAAGTTTGATAAAATTGCCTAAACTTTAACAATGGCTGGTCAGACTTGATAAATGCTCGACCCGTAAATGCACTCATCGCATCCAACACTGGTTTATCTTCTAATCCGCCAACTTCCACTTGCCAGCCAAAAACAATGTAGGAAAGAAGATCCAACCATAAGTTGCCAGTTTTGTTAATCGTGAGCAAAATGTGCCATATGATGTGATTTTCAGAAATGGGGGTAAAACTAGTGAATGCCTTTAGCTTCTCGTTTTGTTGTCCGTTGAACTTCATTGTGCTTATAAATCCACTAGGCCAGACATCTATTCGATTGTACAAAGTTTCAATATTTAACCCTAAAACCTTGGTAATTGCACCTACACCAATAAAGCTTTTAATTCGGGCTTCGATGAAGCTTCCCATCCAGGCTTCTTTTGCGAATGGTAGTTCGCTATGTTCTACATCTTCCTCATTCAGCATAGTCAGTCTAATTTGATCAACTACTGGCAGATTATGCATTGTGATGAGATGATGGTGGTCAAATGCATTTTCAATTGCCCGCCGCACAGTGGTTTTTACTGGGAAGGAAAAGCGATAAAGCATGTATTTATGCTTGTCATTTTCTGCCGCATCAAACTTGGGTAAGTCAAATAAAGGAGTCGCAGTTCCATACCACACCCAAATGTAATCATATTTTTCCTGAGTCACATAAGTGTATTGACGCGCTGTTGGCGGAATTAAATCTGTTGTAGGTGTTGCTACCTTTGGTATGTCCACGCATACACCAGAACTATCATAGCGCCAGTGATGAAAAGGGCATCGAATGCAACCATCTACTACCTCACCGATTGCTAAAGATGCACCTAAGTGTGAGCAGAAACGCTCCATAATCACTGCTTTACCTGCTTTATCTCGCCATGCAACTAGAGAACGACCAAATAACTCTATTGCTTGTGGCTTTTTGCCTAGTTCCTTTGATTGCATGGCAATATACCAACTAGCTGCTAGGTTCATTACCTTGTTGTCAACTTCAGCTTCTGATGTTGTAAGCTTTGATTGTACGTCCTTTTCAACATAGCTAACCATTTATTTGTTCCTTCTATTAAGATGTAAAATGTAGGTATTTATAAAATAGCTACAGCGATTTTGGCGTTGCAGAATAGAAATATGAATTAGAGCGATCGCATGATTCATATTTTGATGCAACAACGCCCTAAAAAGAAGAACTTAATGTTTCACAACAGAAGCAGATTCACTGCTAGCTTTTTTCTACTTTACCTTTGCAACCCAACTTTGATAAAATTGTCTATACTTCAACAATGAATGGTCAGTATTAACATATGCCCGTCCTTCCGTACATGGACTGATAGTATTAAAAATTGGTTCATCCTGCAATGCAGTCGCTTCACTTTGCCGACCAAAAGCAATATAGGAAAATAAATCTCGTAACAAGTTGCCAGTTTTGTTGATCATGAGAAGCGTATGCCATATTGTTTCATTTTCAGAAACTGGAGTCACACTAGAAATAATTATTACTTTCTGTTGTCCACTGAGATCAACTCTGCTTATGAATCCACTAGGCCATGCATCTACTCGATTCCACATAGCTCCAGCATTTAACCCTAAAGCTTTTGTGATTAAACGCGTACCCAAATAAGTCTTAAGTTGACCTTCCATAATGTCTCCAATCCAGGCTTCTTTTGCGATTGGGAGTTCGCTAAGTTCCACATTATCTTCATTCAGCATAGTCAGTCTAATTTGACCATCTACTGGCATCTTATGTGATGTAACGAGATGGTGATGGTCAAATGCATTTTCAATTATTCGTCGCACAGTAGTTTTTACTAGCAAGGAGAAGCGATAAGGCATATATTTATGCTTGTCGCTTTCTGCCGCGTCAAACTTAGGTAAAGGAAACATAGGAGTTGCACTTCCATACCAAACCCAAATGTAACCATATTTTTCCTGGGCGACATAAGTATGTTGACGTGCTGTTGGCGGAATTAAATCTGTTGTAGGTGTTGCTACCTTTGGTATGTCCACGCATACACCAGAACTATCATAGCGCCAGTGATGAAAAGGGCATCGAATGCAACCATCTACTACCTCACCGATTGCTAAAGATGCACCTAAGTGTGAGCAGAAACGCTCCATAATCACTGCTTTACCTGCTTTGTCTCGCCATGCAACTAGAGAACGACCAAATAACTCTATTGCTTGTGGCTTTTTGCCTAGTTCCTTAGATTGCATGGCAATGTACCAACTAGCTGCTAGGTTCATTACCTTGTTGTCCACTTGAGTTTCTGATGGTGTAACTTTTGACTGTATACTCTTTTCAACGTAGCTAACCATTTATTTGCTCCTTGATTCAAATAACAAATCTAGACTGCCGTGGCACACTTATTTATGAAAAAATAATTGTATTGACAAAATATCTTTTTACTCTGCTTTCGCAACCCAATTTTGATAAAACTGTCTAAACTTCAGCACTGGCTGATCGGGCTTAATAAACGCTCGACCTGTATATGGACTCATCGCATCGAAAAGCGCTTTATCCACAAATGCAGTAGCTACATTTTGTTGACCAAATACAATGTAGGAAAGTAAATCTAACCATAAGTTGCCAGTTTTTTTAATCATTAACAAAAGGTGCCAAATGGTCTGGTTTTCAGAGATTGGAGTAACACCACTGAGTAGCTGAAACTTTTGCTGTCCGTTGAATTTCATTATTGCTACAGAGCCACTCGGCCAAGCATCTCCTCGAACCGACAAAGTTTCAAAATTTAATCCTAAAACCTTGGTAATTGCACCTACACCAAAATAGGTTTTAAGTTGGGCTTCGATGAGACTTCCCATCCAGGCTTCTTTTGCGATTGGTAATTCGCTAATTTCTACATCTTCCTCATTCAGCAGGGTCAGTTTAATTTGACCATTTACTGGCATTTTATGTATTGAGACGATATGGTGGTGGTCAAATGCATTTTCAGCTACCCGCCGTACAGTAGTTTTTACTGGAATGGATGCAGGACAAGCCATATATTTATGCTTGTCGCTTTCTGCCGCATCAAACTTGGGTAAGTCAAATAAAGGAGTCGCAGTTCCATACCACACCCAAATGTAATCATATTTTTCCTGAGTCACATAAGTGTATTGACGCGCTGTTGGCGGAATTAAATCTGTTGTAGGTGTTGCTACCTTTGGTATGTCCACGCATACACCAGAACTATCATAGCGCCAGTGATGAAAAGGGCATCGAATGCAACCATCTACTACCTCACCGATTGCTAAAGATGCACCTAAGTGTGAGCAGAAACGCTCCATAATCACTGCTTTACCTGCTTTGTCTCGCCATGCAACTAGAGAACGACCAAATAACTCTATTGCTTGTGGCTTTTTGCCTAGTTCCTTAGATTGCATGGCAATGTACCAACTAGCTGCTAGGTTCATTACCTTGTTGTCCACTTGAGTTTCTGGTGTTGTGGTTTTCAGCTGTATGACCTTTTCAACATAGCTAACCATTTGTTTGTTCCTTGATTCAAACAAGAAATTCTAGACTGCCTTAGCACACCTACTAGTCAAAAGATAATTGTGTTGCCAAAATAGAGGATAAAAATACCAAAAATTGAGCAAAAAATTTGGTTTTTCAACGACTAGCTGTAGTTAAAATCAGGAGTTTATGTCGTCTCCATTCGTATAAATTCCAGTTTTGGCAACACAAAATTTTAAAGTTCACCTAGTCCTGCACTTTACTGACTAAGACGGTATTGATCTTCTATATCGAGATTAGCAATGCCGCTTCTAGAGTTTTGAGTTAGTTATGACATAACAACACTACTAGATTTATCCTCTGCCTCAGAGGATGGTAAGTTGAAAACGCTCGTAGCTTCAGGTACGGGTAACGGTAAATTGTGCATGTGGAAGAATGAAGGCACAACTAGACCATGATAATCTACATCAATTTTGATATATGTTCCCTTTTTTGCATCTGGACCAAATGACCAGCCAACTAAAAAACCTGGATTGTCTAATAGTGCTGGGGCCTCTTGAGCAAATTTTTTCAGTACTGGATTAATGTGTTGAGGCACAGTTTCACGATTTACGAAAGCAGTGTAAAAACACATCCGCTCAATCCTAGGAGAAGACCAATTGAAGGTAACTGCAATTTCTGGACAATTGACAAGTATTTCCAGCACTTCATCAGAAGGCACTTGAAATTGTTGTGACTGCAAAATATTTTTGTAGAATTGGGTTGTACGCTGTTCTGGATGATGAGCATCAAAATACAGATTAGTTGATTTATTCCGATAATCAACTGTCAAGGCGCACAAAGCATCAAGATGATACTTTTTGAAGAAATCTATATGAGCATTTACACTCTTTGGCAAAGATGGTATTTTAAAAGCCTCTTCTACGGGTACTATCTTGGGAAGATGCCAAATTTTTACTAATCCATAGTTAATATCAAAATCTGCACCATATGCGATCGCTGGAATAGCTTGAAACATTTCCTGTATGAGTTTGTCTACAGGATGACCTTGGTCAGATAGCAAACCTGATTCTCTGGCTATATCCCATGCAAGACAATTCTCCTTCGCTTCTCCATAGCGAATATTGCAATCAACTTTTTGATTTCGTTTGTTTTGTACCCGAATTGCGAATCCAGCATTAGTAAACTTCTCACCAAAGCCTTGGAATATCTGGTCAATCACTGCTTCGGAATATTCCGCTCCGAAAGATTTTGCTACATTCACAACATCAGTACGTATACGGTTAACAATGGTCATCTTTATATTTTCCTTGTTGCAATCAAAACAATTAAAGAGAAAAGCATGAAAGCTTCTACTCATTGAATTTGGATCTTCTCAGCTAACGGTAAAAACCGTTCCGTTCTCCCCCCCACAGCCCCTTACAGGCAACTCAAAGTCTCCACTCTTCCCAGACAAAGTGCTACATAGCTGACTTGATCTCAAAAAGCCTCTCGATGACATTAGAAACAACTGTATCTGGGGTAGAAGCTCCAGCAGTAATTCCTACTACAACTGGTCTTTGTGGTAGCCATTCTTCAACCACTTCTAAATCTTGATTTAGCTTTTTGTGCTGAATTCGATTACCTGGCCCCAAACGTTCTACACTGTCGATGTGATAAGAGGGGATACCGCGCCCCAAGGCGATTTCCTGCAAGTGAGTTGTGTTAGACGAGTTAAACCCACCCACCACAACCATCAAATCTATCTTTTCTTCCACAAGTTTGAACATTGCATCCTGACGCTCTTGGGTTGCATCGCAGATGGTGTTGAAGCTCAAGAAATGATTATCGATTTGGCTTGGGCCATACTTACGCATGAGAGTACGCTCAAATAGCTTTCCTATTTGCTCGGTTTCCCTTTTGAGCATTGTCGTTTGATTGGCAATACCTATGCGTTCTAAATCAGTATCTGGATCAAATCCAAAAGAATAGCTTCCAGCAAATTGGCTCAAGAATTCTTCACGGTCTCCACCATTGAGAATATAATTGCAGACATACTCTGCCTGTTGTAAATTGAGAATAACTAGATATTTGTCTGCATAGGAACTAGTTGCAATTGTTTCTTCGTGTTTATATTTACCATGGATAATTGAAGTGTAACTTTGTTTTTTGTGTTTTTCAACACTATTCCAAACTTTAGAAACCCACGGACAGGTTGTATCTACAATTGTACACCCTATCGTATTTAATAGTTTAATTTCCTCAATTGTAGCTCCAAAGGCAGGTAGAATTACTACATCTTCCTCAGTAACAACCGCAAAATCCTTCTGTCCCTGCTCATTCATTGGAATAAATTCAATTTGCATTTCTGTCAGATTTTGATTCACCGTCGGATTGTGAATAATCTCGTTGGTAATCCAAATTCGCTCAGTAGGAAATTGCTTACGTGTTTCATAGGTTAGAGCAATCACCCGCTCGACCCCCCAGCAAAATCCAAATGCTTCTGCTAGTCGAATGGTGACATCACCTCGTTGTAATTTATAGCCATTCTCTCGGATTTGTTGGATTAAACCACTCTGATAGTCAAAATGCAATCTTTCTGTTGCTTCTACTTTGTGTCCAAACCCATTACGGTAATAGCGATTGGAATTATGGAGCGATCGCTTTAAGGCTTTTGTATCCATCTGAATTGAAAGTGGGTGTAGGGGTGTAGGAGGAGTCCAGCTATTTACGATAACTACTTAGCTACCTAGTGAGTTCTAGTGATAATATAGTCAGCTAGACTTATTAGAGGGATAGCTTTCTTCTCAAAAGGAGCGAGTTCTTTCTTGGCTTCCTCAATTAATTTTTGTGCCTGGTATCTAGATTCATTAATTCCTAACAAACTAGGATAAGTTGCTTTCTGTGCCTTTTCATCTTTACCTGGAGTTTTACCTAGTTGCTCCTTAGTTGCAGTAACATCTAGGACATCATCGATAATCTGAAAGGCAAGACCAATATTGCGAGCATAACGAGAAAGCCTCCGCAAAACCTCATCATTTGCTCCTATTAACAGTGCTCCAGAAACAACACAGGCTTCTAACAATGCACCAGTTTTGTGAGAGTGAATAAAGTTAAGAGTTGCGAGATCAAGATTTTGCAATTTCTCTGATTCAAGATCAGCAACTTGACCACCTGCTAGACCTCTTGCTCCAACCGCATGGCTTAACTTAGCAATGACTCGTAACAAGCGATCAGCTGGAACTCCTTTTGTTTGAACTACTATATATTCAAAGGCATAGGGCAAAAGTGCATCGCCAGCCAGTATGGCAATATTTTCGCCATAGATTTTATGATTGGTTAACTTACCTCGACGATAGTCGTCGTTATCTAAAGCAGGTAAGTCGTCATGCATTAAAGACATCGTGTGAAGCATTTCCAGCGCACAAGCAGTGGGCATAGCCATTTCTAAAACGCCCCCAGATAATTCACAGCTGGCAAGACATAAAATTGGGCGCAGACGTTTTCCCCCGGCCATTAAGGAATACCGCATAGACTCATATAGCTTTTCTGGATAACCTGAAGTGATTGAGCTTTCGAGTGCTGCTTCAACTTTTTCCTGCCGTTGTGCAAGGTAGTCTGACAAATTAAAAGTAGCTTCTGTAAGATAGTTGTTTGTGTCTTTCAAAGTTGATGATTGTACAGAAGCATTTATCATTTTGATTTCATGACTAGTTTCTTGAGTTTCATAGTATTCATAATTTAGGATTGCTTGTTCAGAAATTTTAGTATTCATTGTTGCTTCATTCCTCATGAGGAGTATGAATATTCGTTTAAAAAAATAGTAGATAGGTGTGGGAAATTGTCGTTATGACAAGACAGAAGACACAGAGCAGTAGACGCGGAGCGGCTTCCGCAGGTAGGCAGAATTGAAGAGCTTTTTGGGCAAGTTTACTTTCCGTTATATATTACTCTCCGAGAAGCCGCTCCGCGTCTACGGGTTTTTTGTGCTGTTCTACTTTCAATTAATCAAAAACTCTCATTAAATATAACTAAAAAAATGAAATTTCATCTATATAGTTACATATATAAAAGAACTTAACTTTGACCTGAGTTTTGATAATTAGTACATTACATCATGTACTAATTTAGCTTTATCCTAAAAAATTTGTACAGTTACACATGTACTTTTTTATTAAATTGTTATCTAAACTTATTGAGGTTATCTTCATGAATACCATAAAACCTACCTTCATAGGTTTTGTTTTTTACTACTCTTCTAAGAAATACAGAAAACAGGGTAGAAGCAGATACATGTTTACTTCCATTCATATATAAAAGCAAAAAGACAGCGTGGTGGGACGCTTTTAAAAACACAGACTCATGCACGTTACAAGAATAATTACATCCTACCTAAGCTATATTTTAAATAAATAAAAAAAGTTTTTTGCTTGATATCTGCTATTAGATACATTTATTACTTATGCAAGATACTTCAATCGCAAAGTCTGCTTTTTCCAACATATAAGGATTTCATCATTTAATTGTCATTAAATTTTAACATAACCACAACGTTGCTGAGTCAATAAGTTTAAATAGAACTCAGTATTTTAAATAAATATGTTTTATTTTTTTCATCTAAAATCAAACAGGGTCAATAGCAAATATTCAATATACATAGTAGTTAAAAGCAAAAGCTAGTTCATAATAATATTATTTAATGATAAATTTTATCAATATCTGGGATAAGTGAACAAAAAATAATTTTATAAAAAGTATAAATTAAAACGCTGTATATTTTAGTGTCAATAATAATACACATTTTAGTATCATTACGGTTCTGTTTATTACAGAAATATTTAAAAATTTATCTTGTTACGATGTACATGTTAAAAGCGGGGTTATAATGCTTGGTATTAGTCACAGGTTAAAATCAGTTTGATTTTGTCGATTAATGTCACGCTGAAAATGTGGGAAATATGTTTGTAATATGTTTTGAGGGCAAAAATAAATGAAGCGTTTAAATATTACGCAACAGCTTCCTCAAAATAGTGTTTCCTACAACGATTTTGACGAAGTTTTGATTAATAGTTAGTTAATCGACAAAATATTGATTATATCAACCTGTTACCGATGGCTTTAACCTGTGAGTGTTTTGACAGAAAGACTTTTTAACAAAGTGACTTTGAGGAAAAAATTGCCAGTCTAAATGCGTAAAGCAAGGGAACTTATAGTTAACTGGCAATTTCCGACAGCAGATGCACAATTTAAATTCAAGTGGCTTTGTCCATCAATGATTTGTTGATAGCCTATAAAATTTAGCAATGTCTTTTTCTAGCCAGCAATCATAAGTCAGCCGTACTTGCCATAGAGGTGATACATGGATCAAATTTGGTACAGACTCTCTAATGTTTTTTGCAGTGTCATTCAATAAGTTCCTTTAAAAATACTATGGGAGTGCGAAATTATTTATGAGGGATGATAAGGCACGTAAATCTAACTAAATATTCCCTGAAAACCAAATATGAGGAAGGGTATACAGATGTACAATAATATTCGAGTATTACTTGCTGACGAAGCTTCATTAATAGGAGTAGGTATTCGTACTACTCTAAGTGTCGAAAAAAAATTAATCATAGTAGGTGAAGCAAACAGTAGTCATAAAATTAGAAAATTGCATCAAAAGCTTCAACCAGATTTAATAATTATGGATTTAGATTTACCTCAATTCAAATTCCCTGATGCAATAGCTTTTTTACACAGGAATTGTCCAAAGCTAAAGATATTAGGACTTATGAGTCATAACAAACTAACCCTTTCCACTTTAAAAAGAAATGGTATAGCAGGCTGTGTACTGAAATCTGAAGAACCACAAACACTAGTTAATGCTAGTCTTACAGTAGCCCAAGGGAAAACATGGTTTAGTAAAAATCTTGTAGAATATTATGTTCAATCCAATAAAGGCGAATGGAATCAAGCTGAAAATGCTAATTTGACACAGCGAGAGCAACAAATTCTGAGGATGATAGCACGAGGTTTGGATAATGCTTGTATTGCTAATGAGCTAAGTTTAGGTCATCAAACAATACGCAATTATATTAGCCAAATTTATGCAAAATTAGGACTGAGCTCACGAACTGAAGCAGTTCTATGGGCAATCAAAAATGATGTTTTACAACATAATCATGATGTGTCAGCTAGAATGCAATTCAACTCACGTGTTTGTCAGGAATTAGCAAGTAAATAAAATTAACATGATCTGACAGCAAACCTCTGAATTTGCACCTACCTTATATCCTGTCAGATATAAGGTAGGTGCAAGAATGAGCGCCCGAGGGTCGTAATCGCACGCTCACGAACAAAATTAGCACATTTCTCGGAGAAAGGCTAAAAGATTTGCTATATAAAGGTTATAAAATGTGCAGTTTCAGAGGGACGACATTTGTTGTCAGATAAAATTAGAATTAATTGACGTTGCTAAATTGGAAGGAAGAAAGCTTTGCAACCATCTCAGCACGAGATGAAACTTCGAGTTTACGAAACATACGTTTTAAAGCTTGCTTGACAGAATTTTCCTGAATTCTGAGAACTGTACCAATTTCAGCATTTGTAAATCCCCGTGCTACGAGTTCAGAAATTTCTACTTCACGTGGAGTGAGAGGTTTAATCTCAAAAGAATTCAATCTCGTTTGTTCAGATGGCTTCAACGAAATAAAAATAGTTTGTGAGCCTCCTGTTGCAACCCAAGTGGATAGATGTAGACAAAGGGCACTTAAATCTGCTAGATTTTGTGTGTTAAATGCAGGCATTCCCTTTTCACGGGTCAAGGCTACTATGCCTACTAATTGTCCATTGCTTACAATTGGCCCTGCCATGACGTGCCAGTGATCATTACGGGGACAAATCAGCCTCCATGTTTTGGGTGATACTACTAATCCTTCGTGAACAGGGGCATGACGTTCCACTAAGTAGCACAAGACTGGATTGTGCTTAGTAGATAATCCCAATTGCAGCGCTTTCTGAAAATTGCTTTTTTGAAAACTGGCATAAATAGAAGGTAGCTGATTAAAAAAAAGCAATCTCCACCTTTTAGCAGTGAAATACTCGCCCACCTCCGCAGAAATTTGCGATTTTAACTCCTGTTCATCTTTAGCCTTAGCAATTAACTGGAATAGAGATTGTAACGATTTTGTCATCATCGCTTCATTTGATACTTTGTACCCGAGCAAGGACTAGGCAGAACTAAATTGTCCATCTTATTCTAGCTTTAAGGTAACTGCCTAGCTAGTAGGATTTGAGGAAAGGAAAACAGAGACATTACCTGGTAAGGATCATGGATTAAATAAACTGTAATTCGCGGTATATTGAAAAAATTGGGATGCTCCCGTAAGTCCTGTTTGAAGATGTAATAGCGAGAGCTGACGCATTCTCGGCTAGCTAATCATAAGTAATCATAATCTATACTATGTCTGCTGCTTAGAGGATTGGGAAGCAAAAAGTATCGTAGATTTGTGGACGAATAGGATATGTTTGGACATAAATTTAGGGAATATCGACGAGGTATTTAAATAAATCATCAATTACTGTATCAGCTGCAATTAAGTTTGACTCTCTCCAAGTTGATTTGTTGACAATATATACATGATTTGTTTGAACGGCTTTAAGTGTCTTCCATAGTGGCTTTTGTTTAATTTTGTTAAATGATTTCGGATCACTGTCCTCATCAATTCCTATAAATACAACATCACCATCTATCTTCGATAATTCTTCTTCAGGAATAAAAAGATAGCCATTTGAACTAATAACATTTTGTACTTCTGTACGTTGCAAACCAGCATCATTTAGTATTGAGCCAGCAAATACATTTTTAAGTTCGCTAATAAATATAGGATTATTACTATCTTCAAGATAGACATAAGAAAATTTTTGATTTTGATAGCGATCGCCCAAAGCCACTTTAAGTTCTTTAATTCGCTGATTATAATGATCCCACGCCTGTTGATAAGTATCTTCTCTTCCTAAGACTTTAGCAACAAAACTAAAATGTTCCTTCCATTCATTGGGACCTTCCCAACCAGTTTGTACAGTTGGGGCAATTTTTGAGAGTAGAGGATAAATACTTTGATCGTCACTCAAATTGATAATCAAATCCGGTTTGAGTTTTAATATTTTTTCTAGATTAGGTTGAGTGGTACCTCCCACCCATTCGATTCCACCTATCTTACTTTCAAGATACTTAGGAAATTCAGTTTTGTCAAATTCAGTTGCACTTCCTATTGGTTTAACCCCAAGAGTAAGTAAGTTTCCTAAAGTAGCTACATGCAAGGCAATAATACGTTGAGGGTTCTGAGGGACACAAGTTTCTCCTACTAAATGCTGAATTATTCGACAGTTGGTTTGGCGAGATAATCCACCTAAGTTACCTGTATTTTCTGTTAACTTGTGATTGCAAGTAGAAAACAAAAAAGTTGTGAGGCTAGCAAATATAAATATGATTATTATACGACTTACTTTTTTCATTAGAGAGAGAGGAAGTCTGATTATATTTATTTAAACTAATTATGAAAGAAGAAATTATAACAAGCTCCAAGCAAAATGACAATAGCTATTCCTAATATAAATAGTTTGAGATAGTGGTTCTTTCTAAAAATATTTTATTCTCCTTTGACCAATTATTTAGGCAGCAAATAACCTCAGTAAATTGTAAAGGGCAAACTTTGAATAATTTGCCCCATCGAAATTATTTAAATCGACTTTTAAAATTGCCAAGAAACAGTTCCTTGCACAGTAAATGGCTGTCCATAGTAAACACGATTAGAATTAAGCGCACTTTCAAAATAATCTACATCAAATAGATTTTTGAAGTTGAGTGCAACTCTAAATCTATCTCGGTTATAGAAAATACTTGCATCAGTCCTAACATAACTAGGTACATCGTAACTATTCTCCAAATCTCCGGCGCGATCGCCTACAAAAAACAAACCTAAACCAAACCCTAAACCTTGTAAATTCCCTGCTTGAATTTGATAGGTTGTCCATAAATTGGCAGAATGCTCTGCGGTATTTGGTAATCGGTTGCCAACATCATAGGTATTATCTTCAGTGATCCGTGCATCGGTATAAGCATAGCCTGCATAAATATTCCATCCCGGCAAAATTTCGCCTGCAAGATTCAGTTCAATACCTTGGCTATTCTGCTCACCTACTTGGATGGAAAAGTTTGGATTATTGGGGTCTTCTGTTGAGACATTAGTACGGGTCAAATCAAAGAATGCTAAGGTTGCTGAAAGGCGATCGTTGAAATCAGCCTTTACCCCAACTTCATACTGAGTACCTTCTTCTGGCTCGAAGGAAGAATCAACGCCAAAAAAGAATGTACCGCTTGGTGGAGTAAACGAACGTGTATAACTAGCATATAGTGAAATCGCAGGAATGGGTTGATAAACAATCCCAAACCGAGGACTGAATGCACTATCTGACCCACTACTTTCTGTGTCATTGGTGAAATCTTCATATTTTCGGTTAAAAGTATCAAACCGTCCACCTAACAACAACTTCAAGCCATCGGTCAGTGCAATTTGGTCTTGTAAATAAATTCCTAAAGAATTTGTGCGGGAGCGATCGCTAAATTCATCGAAAGTAATCTCACCTGGTGGTTGACCATATGTAGGATTAAAGATATCAATTGGTGCTGCTTGGCGTTCGAGATATTTTGGTGAGAAGTTTTCAAAACGATTCAAATCAACTCCAAATAGGAGCTGATGCTGAATTGAACCCGTCGAGAATTTACCAATCAAATTTGTTGTCAGGGCATAATTTTTATTTTCCAGCTCGTATTCTCGGTAAGTACGATTAAAAGTTCGATTATCTGCATCCAAGGTTGAGGGAATCGTCAGTTTGTCGCTGTAATCACGATAGCTGAACATAAAAGCATTGTTTAATGACCAGTTGTCATTAAATTTATGTTCTAATTTGTATCCAGCCCTTGTAATTATATGCTCAAATTCATCAGAAGGTTCACCAAAATTGCGATGACGGGATACTTCGCCGTTAGGGTTAGATAATACACTCCCCACAACAGGTACGCCAGATGCGTAAGAATCTCTTGTACTGATGTATTCTCCCTCTAGAGTCAGGTTAGTTTTATCGCCTATAGCCACACTGACCACAGGTGATATATTCAAGTGTTCACCATTATAGAAATCGATAAAACTACCTGAATTTCTGTAGGCTGTATTGAAACGATACAAGACTGTCTTCGAGTCATTTAACGGCCCCGATAAATCAATTGCACCCCGATAGTAACTATAACTGCCAACGGTTGCATCAATGGACTCAAAGCGATCACTTAATGGACGTTTAGATACTATATTGATGACTCCTCCAGGATTACCCAAACCAAATAATACTGATGCGGGTCCTTTGAGAACTTCAACTTGTTCAACACTGGAAAGTTCAGTCACTTCTCCAGCCAAAGGATCAATTAGCCCATCCCTGAGAAGATTAGTTGCTGTCGCATCAAATCCGCGAATTGTAAAAGTGTTAATTGAACCAAAGTTAAAAGCCTGATTAACACCAGTAACATTTCTGAGTGCATCTTCTAGGCGGGTAACTTGCTGGTCGCGCAAGACTTCTTGTGGTACCACCTGAATTGATTGGGGAATGTCACGCAAAGGTGTATCGGTTCTTGTTCCGGTGGTAGTATTCGTTACATCATACCCGTCTTGCTCTCCCGTGACTACTAATTCAATCGGCTCATCTTGTTGTGCTGCTGGTTCTTCTTGCGGTGTCTGGTTTTCTGGTTCTTGGGCTTGTGGTGTTTCAGGCTGTTGTGGTGGCTGCGTTGCTGTTGTAGCCGAACTTATACCAAAAACCAACCCTACATTATCATCAAATAACTCAACGGTTGGCAAAGTGTTTTCACCTACAACCGTCACTCGCACTGTATTTGCATCAATATTTGTGACTGTAATTTCAGTAATTCCCGCAAGTGGTTTTTCTGAACGGAATACAAATGGCTCGCCCGAAGGTAAGCGCAATTGTCCGCCAGATACATCTGCAATAAAATTATTACCTGCACTGCGATTTGTAACTTGCAGTTGTTCTCCAAGAGATGTTTCTAAAATTACCTCTACACCTGTCTGTGTGGAATTCGCCTTAACTCCCGTGATTGATATAACTTGCTCTCCACCTCTTTGTTGTGGGTTAGCAGGGTTAGTTGGTGTTGGTGACTGTACTAACCTTTCGGCGTTAGTAGCGGGAAGTTGGATTTTTCTGAGTTGAGGAATATTTTTAGTTGTTTTATCCGACTTTGCTCTTTGCTGTGAACTTGGAATCTGAGACTTTTGCAGTTTGGTTTTTCTAGTATTGGAAACTAATCTCGGAGATTTGGTGATCACAAATTCTTTACCCAATGTAGATTTCCCTGACGTCTGGGTAGAAGATCGACCTTGAATATCCTCTCTTGCATCCTGAGCTTTAACAGGAGTACTTATAAAAACAACAACCACACCTGTCAGCAGCAGGCTTTGAAAAAATCTATCTAACTTCATTTATCCGCTTTCACTCAATCACACTACTGGCCTGTACTTGAAGACATAATGACTAATTTTGCAAATAATTGTCATTTAGTTTAAGTTATTTGAATCATATTATGGAGTGACACAATGCACAAGATAATTAATAATCTTTTTTCTTTAGTTATGGATGCCAAGTAATAATTACTCCTAATCCAGATAATTGCTTGATGAATAGGGAGCGGGGATTGACACGGTGAAGTGTAGGACTTACGCACTGTACAAACGAATCATCTTGTGTATTAACGTAAGTACCTTATTTCAGGCTTTTATAAAGACCGTTTGTTCATTGCGTAGACGCTACGCGGCTTGTCGCTAGACATCGCTTGGTGAGGAATAGAAAAATCAGGCTAGAAGCGCTGAAAATCATAGCTGCTATTTTGACTTTTCTGTCAACGCGTAAGTCCTAATATCAATAATTTTAATAACTAAAACTGATACTAAAAAAATAATTAATAATTAATCTCTATAAATATTCTCTTGCTAAAGCTACTTATTCTCGTTAGTGTAATCAAAGATAAATAAAAATTACTTGCATTAACTCAGAATTTCTTCAAAGAAATCACTACACTATATACTCAGCGTTTGCACAATCTAAGTTATTGGCAGAACTAATTACGATGGATTGCAAGTTAGTGAGGTTCAGTATTTTGGTCTACAACCTAGATAAAAAGCCTTGCTTATGCTTATTCCTGACTCCTGAATTCCGCTCAAGAATTTAGATAGGCGATCGCGTTAAATAGCTGCTCAATTACAAAGATTTGGTTTAATTGACAATAGCGCCTTATTCTTTAGATATGTCCGGAATATTTATTATTAGTGAAAAACACGACGCAAGCTCATAAACTATTCATATAATCAATGAAAAATTAACATTTATTGCACATAGCTATGGCTAGAAATTAGCATAAAACTTCCAGTAAAAGCAAGTGATAATGTTGGAGTTTTTATGACGATCAAACTTCAAATGAGTGCATCGATTCTAAGAATGAAAAGTCCTAGCACCAAGCAATTTTCAGATATCTGGAAACAATATCAGTCTCTTGTAATTGAAGATGTTGCTAAACATTGGGATGCTTGTAAAAAATGGTCTCCTGATTATTTAATCAACCATTGCAGCAATAATCTGGTTCCTGTGCGTTTTTATCAACCAGATTTTTGCCGTGATTCTAAAAATTTTGCTTATGAAGATGGTTACGAACTTGCAAACAATGTTTCATTGAGAGTCTGATGAGAGAATAATTTGTATATGGTGTTGAGTTGAAATGAAAATGAGTCAATTTTCTCATAGCTTCTGTGATCATTTGGGTGATTTTTCTACAGTTGTCGAATTACTACGCTTCAGAAGCTCTACGCAGCCAGATAAAGATGCTTTTACCTTTTTATTAGATGGGAAAATAGAAAAAGCAACATTGACCTATCAAGAATTAGATAGGCGATCGCGTCGAGTAGCTGCTCAGTTACAAGCATTGAGTTTGACAGGGGAACGGGCTTTACTACTTTATCCCCCAGGACTAGATTTTTTAGTCGCTTTTTTTGGTTGCTTATATGCGGGAGTCATAGCTGTAACTGCATATCCACCTCGAAATGAGCGCAATACACCAAGAATCAAAGCAATTTCCACAGATGCACAAGCAGCGATCGCTCTGACAACAACAGAAATTCTATTTACAGTGCGGTCTTTAATGACACAAAAGACTGATGTAGAATCTTTGGAATGGTTAACTACTGATAATCTTACTCTAGGAATAGAAGACACCTGGCAAGAACCCTCTATTGATCAAAATACTCTAGCTTTTCTGCAATATACCTCTGGTTCTACAGGCACACCCAAGGGTGTAATGATTAGTCATCGAAATTTAATACATAATGCTGCCACGACTTACCAATTCATGGAGCATTCAACCGAGAGTAAGTTTGTCTCATGGTTGCCAACTTATCATGATATGGGTTTGATTGGTGGAATATTGCAACCTTTGTATGGAGGTTTCCCTTGCATCTTAATGCCTCCAGCTTCCTTTCTGCAACGTCCCTATCGTTGGTTGCAAGCTATTTCCCAATATAAAGGTACAACGAGTGGCGGCCCTAATTTTGCCTATGAATTATGTACTCAAAAAATTACTCCTGAACAAAAACAAACTCTTGACTTGAGTAGCTGGAGTGTTGCATTTAACGGTGCTGAACCGATTCGGTATGATACTTTAGAACGGTTTGCAGAAGCTTTTGCTGAGTGTGGTTTTCGTAAACAAGCTTTCTACCCTTGTTACGGAATGGCTGAAACAACTCTAATGGTTTCTGGTGTGGAGAAGGTAACAGCACCGACAATCAAAACAGTCGCAAAATCTGCATTAGAATCCCATCGCGTGGTAGAATCATCTGCTCAAGATGAAGATGCTTATCATTTTGTCAGTTGTGGTCGAGTTATACCAGAACAAGAGGTAGTCATTGCCAATTCAGAAACACTCAGTAGTTGTAAAGTAGATGAAATCGGAGAAATCTGGGTATCTGGGTCGAGTGTTGGTCAAGGTTATTGGAATCGTCCTCAACAGACAATAGAAACCTTCCATGCTTATCTATCAGACACAGGTAAAGGGCCATTTTTGCGAACGGGAGATTTAGGGTTTTTGCACAATGGTGAGCTTTTCATTACAGGAAGAGCCAAAGACTTAATTATTATTCGTGGTCGAAATCTTTATCCGCAGGATATAGAATCAACCACAGAACGCAGTCATCCATCATTGCGTTCTGCTGCTGGTGCAGCGTTTACAGTCAAAGTTAATCATGAAGAACGGCTAGTAATTGTACAAGAATTAGAGTTTCGCGCCAAGCCAAATTTAGAAGAAGTGATCTCTGCTATTCGCCAAGCGGTTACTGAAGAGCATGAGGTACAAGTTTATGCTGTAGTCTTGATTAAACCAGGTAGTATTCCCAAAACTTCCAGTGGTAAGATTCAAAGACGTGCAACTCGGACTCAGTTTGAGCAAGGTGAACTCAATGTAGTTGCAAGTAACATTCTCAAAATTAGTAATATTGCAAGAAAAGAAACTCAATTACAGCGTTCGGAACTTTTGGCGCTTTCCCCCAGGGAATGTCAACCACTTTTAGAATCATATCTGATTGAACTTTTGGCAGGAATACTTGCAATTACAGTAGATGAGATCAATCCTCAAGAATTATTAAGCACTCTCGGACTTGACTCTTTAAAAGTATTTGAGTTAAAAAACCGAATTGAAGTTGAATTTGAAGTAGAAGTATCGGTAGCAGACTTTTTTGCAGGGATGAGTACGCGATCGCTCGTCACTAAAATCCTTGCTCAAATGACGACAGATGGACTACCATCACTATGTCTCACTCAACATACTCAACAACAGAAAAATACATATACATCTATTCATCCTCTATCTTCAGACCAGCAGGGATTGTGGTTTATCAACCAGCTAAATCCCGATGCTCCTACATACAATATTCCTATAGTTATTAACTTCAAAGCTTGCGTTAACCTAGCTGTCTTAGAAGATAGTCTGAACGAAATTATTAGACGACACGAAGTATTGCGTACAAGCTTTACAGTAGTAGATGGACAACCTGTGCAAGTCATCAATCAAGCTGTACTCTTAACTTTGGTGGTTGAAGACTTACGCTCACTATCAGAAAATGAACGCAATAGCACAGCACAACATTTGGCTAGGGAATTAGCACAGCAACCCTTTGATTTATCTGCTCAATCACTTCTACGTGCTAAAATTTTACAATTAAATGATAAAACTTATCATTTAATTGTAAGTTTTCATCATATAATTGCAGATGGTTGGTCTATCGGTGTTTTCATCAAAGAATTAACTGCGCTTTATAAAGCATTTGCTGGTGGCGAAGTTTCACCACTTTCGGAATTACCTATTCAGTATAAAGATTTTGTCAATTGGCAGCAACAATGGCTGAATGGCGATCGCATTCAACCATTATTTACCTATTGGAAACAAAAGTTGAGTGGTGAACTTCCTGTACTGAATTTACCAACTGATCGTCCGCGATCAGCAGTTCAAACCTTCAAAGGCGCTCAAGCGAAATCAGTTCTTTCTCCAAACTTGACAAAAGAACTCAAGAAATTGAGCCGTCAGCAGGGAGTAACTCTATTTATGACCTTGCTTACAGCTTTCAAAATCTTGCTTTATCGCTACACAGGTCAGACTGATATTTTAGTCGGTTCACCAATTGCCAATCGTAACAGAGCAGAAATCGAATCATTAATAGGATTTTTTGTCAATATTTTAGTGTTGCGTACAAACCTTTCTGACGACCTGAGTTTTCAGGAGTTGTTAGCGCGGGTGAAGTCAACTGCTTTAGAAGCTTATGTTCATCAAGACTTACCTTTTGAGAAGTTAGTAGAAGAACTACAGCCAAGCAGAGACTTGAGCTATAACCCACTCTTTCAAGTGATGTTTGTTCTGCAAAATGTGCCAAAACCCAATCTCAGTCTATCGGATGTATCAGTTACTTATGAGGAAGTTTATAACGGGACATCTAAGTTTGATTTGACCTTATTTATGGAGAACTCCGAGCAAGGGTTAGTTGCTACTTGCGAGTACAACACGGACTTATTTAATGCAGATACTATTAACCGGATGCTGGGACATTTCCAGACTTTACTAGAAAGCATAGTTAGGAATTGTGAGCAATGTATTTCAGACTTACCATTACTTACATCGTCTGAACTACAACAATTATTAGTTGAGTGGAATAATACCAAGACAGACTATCCTCAAGATAAGTGCATTCATGAGTTATTTGAAGCCCAGGTAGAGAAAACACCCGATGCTGTTGCAGTTATTTTTGAAGATCAAGAATTGACCTATGGGGAACTGAACGCCAAAGCAAATCAATTAGGGAATTATTTGCAAAAGCTGGGAGTAAAACCAGAGGTATTGGTAGGGATTTGTGTAGAGCGATCGCTCGATATGCTCATCGGACTATTAGCCATCCTCAAAGCAGGCGGTGCATACATCCCACTAGATCCAAGCTATCCAAAAGAACGATTGAGATTTATACTAGAAGACACTCAAGCGCCAGTGTTGCTCACTCAAGCGTCGCTTCCTCAAAAAATCCCCCAACATAAAACTCAAGTTGTTTGTTTAGACACTGATTATAATCTCATAGCCCAACAAAACCAGGAAAATATATTCTCTGAAATAACTACTGACAACCTAGCTTATGTCATCTATACCTCTGGCTCCACAGGCAAACCCAAAGGTGTGATGATTAAACACGGTAGCACAGTTGCAATGTTGGATTGGGCAAACAAAACCTTTGGGGTAGAAGCCAAACAAGGAATTTTGGCTTCTACTTCGATTTGCTTTGACCTTTCGGTGTTTGAGATGTTTGTTCCTGTGTGTTGCGGTGGTAAGGTCATCTTGATTGAGAATGCTCTACATTTAGCAACTTTGGCAAAAGCCGATAATATAACCTTAATTAATATTGTCCCAAGTTTAATTTCACAGTTAATCAGAACTGATAGCATTCCAACTTCAGTGCAAACTGTGAATATCGCAGGCGAACCACTTCAGAATCGATTCGTACAACAACTTTATCAGCAAAATAATATACAACAAGTTTTTAACTTATATGGCCCTTCTGAAGATACAACTTATTCAACTTTTGCCTCGATACACAAGGGTGCTAGCACCACTCCACCTATTGGTCGCCCGATTCACAACACCCAAACCTATTTGTTAGATCAAAATTTACAACCTGTTCCTATAGGTGTACCTGGTATGTTGTACATTGGCGGTGCAGGTTTAGCCCGTGGATATCTCAACAAAGCAGAACTCACTGCGGATAAATTTATTCCTAATCCCTACACAAATCAGATAGGGGAACGGTTGTACAAAACAGGAGATTTAGCACGCTATCTACCAAATGGAGAGATAGAGTACATTGGTCGAATTGATAACCAAATCAAGCTCCGGGGTTTTCGTATTGAACTTGGAGAAATTGAAGCAATTATTACTCAACACCCCGCAGTCCGAGAAACTGTAGCTGTAGTACATCAAGATTCAGCAAATTCTAAACGTTTAGTTGCCTATGTAGTTCCACAAAAAGCACAAAAATTAGTAATTTCTGAATTACGTGGATTTTTAGAATCAAAGTTGCCAAGCTATATGATACCAGTAGCTTTTATCACATTAGATTCACTACCGTTCACACCAAATGGTAAGGTTGACCGGAAGGCTTTACCTATAACTGATACAGTACATCCAGAACTCAAAGAACTCAAAGAAACCTTTGTTGCACCAAAAACAAGCGTTGAAAAGCAGTTAGCTGTTATTTGGACAGAGGTATTAAATTTAGAAAATATAGGTATAAATGATAACTTTTTTAAATTAGGCGGGGATTCTATTCTGAGTCTGCAAGTAATATTTAAAGCTAACCAAGTAGGGCTGAATCTGACTACTAAACAATTGTTTCAATATCAAACAATTGCTCAACTAGCGGGTGTAGCTGGAACAACTAAAAAAATCCCAGCCGAGCAGATGGTAGTGACTGGCTTATTGGAACTAACGCCTATTCAGCAATGGTTTTTGCAACAGAATCAACCAGAACCACACCACTGGAATCAGTCAGTGTTGTTAGAAAGCAAGCAAAACCTTAACCCACTATTCTTAGAGAAAATCATAGAGTCTCTACAAAAACATCATGATGTTCTACGTTTACGAATTATCCAAGAGGAATCTAGTACTCAAGCACTAATCGCCAGTCCTGATGATGTCATACCACTGACATGCTTAGATTTTTCAGCACTACCAAAAGATAAACAAGCAAAAGCAATAGAAGCAGCAACTAATACACTGCAAGCCAGCTTAAATCTCTCACAAGGGCCATTATTCCGGGTTGCACTGTTCAATTTGGGTGAAAATCAACCTAACCGCTTGCTTTGGATTATTCACCATTTAGCTATCGATGGTGTCTCTTGGCGAATTTTAATTGAAGATTTTCAAACAGCTTATCAGCAAATTAGTCAGGGCAAAGCAATAAACTTGCTACCCAAAACAACATCTTATAAACAATGGTCTAGCTATCTACAAAAATATGCACAATCTTCAACACTACTTGGGGAGCGAGATTTTTGGCTGACAACACAACATCAATCGGTTTCGCCCATACCCAGAGATTTTCCTGGTGAACATCATCTAGAAGAAACCACTTCTGTTGTGTCAGTATCGCTGTCTGTTGAAGAAACTCAAAGTTTGCTGCAACAAGTACCAGCAGCTTACCGGACACAAATTAATGATGTATTATTAACAGCATTTATACAAACATTTAACCAATGGACAAGAGAAAGTTCTCTTCTCATTGATTTGGAAGGACATGGACGAGAAGAAATCTTTGAGGATGTGGATTTATCGAGGACTGTAGGTTGGTTCACAACTATATTCCCAGTACATCTAAATCTTGAAAATGCCAGAGATCAAGGAACAGCTCTAAAGTCGATCAAAGAGCAGCTACGAGCAATTCCAAATCGAGGTATTGGCTATGGATTACTGCGCTATCTGAGTCGGGATCAGAGAATAACTAAAAAACTTTGCTTGTCAAAGGCTGAAGTAATTTTTAACTATTTAGGACAGTTCGATCAACTTTTACCAGAATCATCTTTGTTTAGCTTAGTGCAGGGAACGAGTGGTTCCACTCGCAGTTTAAGAAATAAAAGAACTCACTTACTCGAAATTAATAGCGGTATTTATCAGGGAAATCTGGAAGTGAACTGGTATTACAGCCATAAGGTGCATCGACAGACCACGATTGAAGTACTTGCTCAAAACTTTATTAAAGCACTGCGATCGCTCATTGCTCATTGTCAGTTTCACGATGCAGGTGGTTTTACTCCTTCCGATTTCGCTGAATTTAAGCAAAGCCAATGGGGTCAAGCAGAACTTGATGCTATTACAGCAGCTATGGGAGATATGTAACATGGGTGTGAAAAACAAAAACATTGAAGACTTTTATCCCCTCTCACCTATGCAGCAGGGTATTCTCTTCCATAGTCTTGCAGATACCAAATCTAGTGTTTATTTTGAACAACTAAGCTGGACTCTCGAAGGAAAACTCAACACTACAGCATTCCGTCGGGCATGGCAATATGTTGTAGAACGACATGCAATTCTACGAACATGCTTTATTTGGGAAGGCTTAAAAGAACCAGTACAAATTGTGCATCGACAGGTATCTCTACCATGGCAAGAGTATAACTGGCAACATCTCTCCTCAGAAAAACAACAACAAAACTTAGAACTTTTTTGGGAAAGCGATCGCTCTAGTGGCTTTAAACTGACGCACCCACCATTGATGCGCCTCACACTAATTCAACTTTCGGAGAATTCCTATAACTTTACTTGGAGTAATCATCATCTGTTGTTAGATGGCTGGTCTACTGCCTTGGTTTTCAAGGAAGTTATTGATTGTTACAAACCTTTTAGCAATAAGCAGGATATATACTTAGAAACTATCCGCCCATATCGGGATTATATTGTCTGGCTACAGCAACAAAATCTATCTGAGGCTGAGATTTTCTGGCGACAGACGCTGCAAGGCTTTACCACTCCAACACAGCTATCAGTAAATAAACTAACTAGAAAAGTACTGACTCAAACCGATAGCTATCAAGAGCAAGAAGTAAAGCTTTCTGTTGTCACAACAGCAGCATTGCGACAGTTCGCAATGCAACACCAATTAACACTCAACACTTTAGTACAGGGTGCTTGGGCTTTGCTATTGAGCCGCTACAGTGGACAGGAAGACGTAGTTTTTGGGGCCGTAACTTCTGGTCGTTCTGCTACTTTAGCTAAAATCGAGTCGATGGTAGGGCTGTTTATCAACACACTACCAATAAGAGTCCAAGTACCACCTGAAGAAAATATTTTACCTTGGCTAGATAAAATTAGAGATCAACTAGTTGAGGTGGGTCAATACGAGTATTGTCCATTAGTGAAAATCCAAGGATGGAGCGAAGTTCCCAAAGGTTTATCTCTGTTTGAGAGTATTGTGGTTTTTGAGAATTATCCCATAGATGCTTCCTTGCAACAGAGCGATATAAATTTGGAAATCAAGGATTTTCACGGGTTTGAAAAGACTAACTACCCGATCACCCTGACTGTGATTCCTGGTGAAGAATTGTTGCTCAAGATTACTTCCGATGAGAGCGATCGCTTTAACATTGATACTCTCACCCGAATGTTGGGACATTTGCAGACTTTACTAGAGGGTATGGTAACTAATCCACAGCAGCGTCTTTGTGAATTGTCGCTGTTGACAGAATCTGAGCGACATCAGTTGCTTGTGGAGTGGAATCAGACTCAGGCTGAATATCCTCAACAGTATATTCATGAGTTATTAGAAGCACAGGTAGAAAAAACACCAGATGCAATTGCAGTAGTATTTGAAGACCAACAATTGACATACAGGGAACTGAACGCCAGAGCAAATCAACTAGGACATTATTTACGCTCACAGGGAGTCAAACCAGAAGTATTAGTGGGAATTTGTGTAGAGCGATCGCTTGATATGGTCATCGGACTTTTGGGTATCCTCAAAGCAGGTGGTGCATACATACCATTAGATCCAAGCTATCCAAAACAACGATTAGAATTTATTTTAGAAGATGCCAAAGCCTCAGTATTACTAACTCAAACATCTCTGTTAAAGGCAATACCACAACACAAAGCTCAAGTTGTTTGTTTAGATGCAGATGACCAATTAATAGCCCAACAAAGCCAAGAAAACTTATTGTGTGAACTGACAACTGACAACCTAGCATATATAATTTATACCTCTGGTTCCACAGGTAAACCCAAAGGTGTACAAATACCGCATCGAGCCTTGAGTAACTTTTTAAACTCGATGAAGCAAACACCAGGGTTAAGCCAACATGATACCTTACTGGCACTGACAACATATTCTTTTGATATTGCAGCCCTAGAACTTTTTCTGCCCATCATTGTCGGTGGTCGTTTGGTAATTACTAGTCGAGAAATAGCCTCAGATGCAATCCAATTATCAGCACAAATTACAGACTCAAAAGCGACGGTCATACAAGCGACACCAGCAACTTGGCAATTACTTCTAACAGCAAATTGGAGTGGGAATCAGCAATTAAAAATCCTCTGTGGTGGAGAAGCTTTACCTGCACACTTAGCCAATCAATTGTTGCAACGATGTGCCTCCTTGTGGAATATGTATGGTCCGACAGAAACCACTATTTGGTCAGCAGCATCCCAAGTCAAAGCTCAGGGTAAGGTCATACCAATTGGTCAGCCAATTGATAATACCCAACTTTACATATTAGATAAATATAATCAATTAGTTCCTGTAGGTGTACCAGGAGAATTGCATATCGCTGGACAAGGATTGGCTCGTGGTTATTTCAACCGTCCTGATCTGACAGCAGAGAAATTTATACCTAATCCCTTTAATGAGCAACCAGGGACAAGTTTATATAAAACTGGAGATTTAGCACGCTATTTACCCAATGGGGAAATTGAGTATATTGGTCGGATTGACCATCAGGTAAAAATACGTGGTTTTCGCATTGAACTTGGAGAAATTGAAGCAGTTATCAGCCAATATTCACAGGTGCGAGAAACTGTTGTTGTCGCACACAAACACTCCTGTGAGCAGCAATGCTTGGTGGCTTATCTTGTTCTCAACCCAAACCATCAGGGGTCGAATGAGGAGATGACGAAATTGCAAACTGAGCAAATTTCGCAGTGGCAGATGGTCTTTGATTCAGAAAAAGATATCTTCAAGCAAATTGATTTCGCTCATGATCCAACTTTCAATATCAGTCTTTGGAAAAGCAGTTATGGTGGACTGCCTATTTCCGAAGAAGAGATGCACGAATGGGTAGACCACACAGTTGAGAGAATATTGGCTCTCAAACCAGATCGAGTGTTGGAAATAGGTTGTGGTAATGGTTTACTGTTGTTCCAGATTGCTCCCTTCTGTAGCCAATATTTTGGTACAGATTTCTCAAAAGCTGCTCTGCACTATACCCAACAAGTGCTAGCAATGCCGGAGCATAATCTACCGCAGGTTAGGGTTTTGCAAAGAATGGCTGACAACTTTGAGGGTCTTTTGTCAGAAGCCTTTGACACCATAATTATTAATTCAGTAGTTCAGTACTTTCCTAGTGTTGACTATCTGTTACGAGTATTAGAAGGTGCTGTAAATACAGTAAAACCTGGAGGTTCAATTTTTGTGGGAGATCTCCGCAGTCTGATTCTGTTAGAAGCTTTCCACACCTCGGTTGAACTGCATAATGCCCCTTCTTCTTTATCCACTGTCGAGTTACAACAGCGCGTACAACAAGCTATCAGCCAAGAGGAAGAACTGGTGATTGATCCAGCTTTCTTTATCGCTTTGAAGCATCACCTTCCTCAAATTAGCTATGTGCAGATTCAGCCCAAGCGTGGTCATCACCAAAATGAACTTACAAAGTTCCGCTACGATGTGATTATCCATGTAGGAACTAAAGTTGATGTTGTTCAGGAGTTTCCCTGGTTAGATTGGCAAGAGCAAAGGTTAACACTGACTTCTGTTCGGCAGTTGCTAGAGTCAACACAACCAGAGATACTTGGACTGAGAAATGTACCAAATACACGTCTGTTAGTTGAAATCAAAGCAGTAGAACTACTCGCTAGTGACTCACAACATGAAACAGTAAGTAACATACATCAAGCTCTAAACTCAATTAATAACGAATTTGGGTTAAATCCTGAATCTCTATGGGCTTTGAAACAGGAATTACCATATGACATTGACATCAACTGGGCAAACTCCGGCGTAGATGGTAGTTATGACGTGATTTTTCACAGGTATAAGACAGAGTTGTTAGAGAACACTAGGCGTTGTGTTCAATATTTTCCTGGAGAAAAAGCTTGTTTTAAGCCTTGGAACTTTTATGCGAATAATCCTCTACAGTCTAAATTTGCTCGTCAAATATTACCTTGGTTACGCAACTTCCTAGAATCAAAGTTGCCAAACTACATGATACCGACAAATTTTGTCATTTTAGACTCACTCCCACTCACACCTAATGGCAAGGTTGATCGTAAGGCACTACCTGCACCCGAATTAACACAAATATCATCATCCAATATCATCCCTTCTTCCACACCCATTGAGAATTTATTAGTAGGTATTTGGGCAGAAGTACTTGGTATTGACAAGGTAGGTATTGATCATAATTTCTTTGAATTAGGTGGACATTCATTAATTGCAACTCGCGTCATTTCCCAAATCCGGCAAGTTTTTCAAGTAGAGCTTCCTTTAGGTTATTTGTTTGAAAAACCAACAATAGCCGGACTAGCAAAAGTAATTGAAAAAGTTATTCAGGCGGACTCAACAGTTGAGGTAACGGATATTGAGCGGATTGTGCGATCGCAACAATTACCGTTATCATTTGCCCAACAACGGTTATGGTTCCTTGACCAATTAGAGCCAAATAGTTCTTTTTATAATATTGCTGCTGCTGTTCGCCTCAAGGGACGATTGAATGTAGCCGCACTACAACAAAGTTTTAACGAAATTATCAGCCGCCATGAAGCGCTGCGAACCAATTTTCAAACAATAGAAGGGCAACCAATAGCTTTTATATCTGAAGCGATGCCTTTCACATTAGCAATATTTGATATCAGTAAGCTACCTGCAAATCAACAACAAGCTGAAGTTAAACAACAGGCTTCACAAGAAGCACAAAAACCTTTTGATCTTAAGGCCGACTTGCTGCTGAGAGTAAAATTATTACGTCTTCATCAAGAAGAACACATAATATTACTGACAATACACCACATCGTCTCTGATGGTTGGTCAATGGGTGTACTGGTGCGAGAGTTGGCAACACTTTATCAAGCTTTCTGTAATAGACAACCGTCACCCTTACCTATACTACCAATACAGTATGTAGACTTTGCAGCTTGGCAACGACAACACCTGCAAGGAGAAGTACTGAAAACTCAAATATCCTACTGGCTCCAGCAGTTAAAGAACGCGCCAAAAGTATTAGAGTTACCTACCGACCATCCAAGACCAGCAATTCAGACTTTCCGAGGTGCAACCTACTCATTTGAGCTATCTGATAAACTCTCTTTTGCTTTAAATAAACTCAGCCAGCAGCAGGGAAGTACTTTATTTATGACCCTGTTGGCAGTTTTCCAAACTTTGCTATGGCGTTATACAGGTAGCGAAGATATTGCGATCGGTTCGCCCATCGCTAACCGCAACCGAGCAGAGATAGAAGGGTTAATTGGATTTTTTGTCAATACCCTGGTTTTGAGAACTAAGTTGGCAGGCAATCCCACTTTTTCTGAACTACTCAAACGTGTGCGGGAAGTAGCATTAGGAGCATATGCACATCAAGATTTACCCTTTGAGTTGTTAGTTGAGGAACTGCAACCAGAGCGAGACTTGAGTCATACACCACTATTTCAAGTGATGTTTGTGCTTCAGAATGCACCGATGTCTGCCTTAGAATTACCTGGTTTGACTGTAAGTCTTCTAGAAGACAAAAGTAATACTGCAAAGTTTGATTTAAGCCTATACATGACCCATACAACGGAGGGACTACTTGGTACTTTAGAATACAATACTGATTTATTTGAGGAAAGTTCTATACAAAGGATGGTAAGGCATTTGCAAACATTGTTGGAAGCAATTGTTGCTAATCCACAGCAGCGTTTGTCGGAGTTACCACTGTTAACGCAAATAGAGCGACATCAGTTGCTTCGGGAGTGGAACCAGACTCAGGCTGAATATCCTCAACAGTGTATTCATGAGTTATTTGAAGCACAAGTAGAAAAAACACCAGATACAGTAGCAGTAGTATTTGAAGACCAACAATTGACATACAGGGAACTGAACGCCAGAGCAAATCAACTAGGACATTATTTACGCTCACAGGGAGTCAAACCAGAAGTATTAGTGGGAATTTGTGTAGAGCGATCGCTTGATATGGTCATCGGACTTTTGGGTATCCTCAAAGCAGGTGGTGCATACATACCATTAGATCCAAGCTATCCAAAACAACGATTAGAATTTATTTTAGAAGATGCCAAAGCCTCAGTATTACTAACTCAAACATCTCTGTTAAAGGCAATACCACAACACAAAGCTCAAGTTGTTTGTTTAGATGCAGATGACCAATTAATAGCCCAACAAAGCCAAGAAAACTTATTGTGTGAACTGACAACTGACAACCTAGCATATATAATTTATACCTCTGGTTCCACAGGTAAACCCAAAGGTGTACAAATACCGCATCGAGCCTTGAGTAACTTTTTAAACTCGATGAAGCAAACACCAGGGTTAAGCCAACATGATACCTTACTGGCACTGACAACATATTCTTTTGATATTGCAGCCCTAGAACTTTTTCTGCCCATCATTGTCGGTGGTCGTTTGGTAATTACTAGTCGAGAAATAGCCTCAGATGCAATCCAATTATCAGCACAAATTACAGACTCAAAAGCGACGGTCATACAAGCGACACCAGCAACTTGGCAATTACTTCTAACAGCAAATTGGAGTGGGAATCAGCAATTAAAAATCCTCTGTGGTGGAGAAGCTTTACCTGCACACTTAGCCAATCAATTGTTGCAACGATGTGCCTCCTTGTGGAATATGTATGGTCCGACAGAAACCACTATTTGGTCAGCAGCATCCCAAGTCAAAGCTCAGGGTAAGGTCATACCAATTGGTCAGCCAATTGATAATACCCAACTTTACATATTAGATAAATATAATCAATTAGTTCCTGTAGGTGTACCAGGAGAATTGCATATCGCTGGACAAGGATTGGCTCGTGGTTATTTCAACCGTCCTGATCTGACAGCAGAGAAATTTATACCTAATCCCTTTAATGAGCAACCAGGGACAAGTTTATATAAAACTGGAGATTTAGCACGCTATTTACCCAATGGGGAAATTGAGTATATTGGTCGGATTGACCATCAGGTAAAAATACGTGGTTTTCGCATTGAACTTGGAGAAATTGAAGCGGTTATCAGCCAATATTCACAGGTGCGAGAAACTGTTGTTGTCGTACACAAACACTCCTGTGAGCAGCAATACTTGGTGGCTTATCTTGTTCCTGAAATTGAACAGAGATTAATTATTTCTCAATTGCGTAGCTTCCTAGTATCAAAGTTGCCAAGCTACATGGTACCAACAAATTTTGTCATTTTAGATTCACTCCCGCTCACACCTAATGGTAAAGTTGACCGTAAGGCACTACCAGAACTTGATACAGTACATCTAGAAGTTGAAGAAACCTATGTTGCACCTCAGACAAGTGTTGAAAAACAGTTGGCGATTATCTGGATGCAAGTACTTGGTTTAGAAAAGATAGGAATCAACGACAACTTTTTTGAATTGGGTGGACACTCACTCTTAGCAACCCAAGTTATATCCCGCATTCATAAAAAATTTGATATTGAGTTATCACTACGCCAAATTTTTGAATTACCAACAATAGCAAAGTTAGCCAAAAGTATTGGTGAGAAGAATGAATTTGCTAAATTAGTTCCACCAATTGAACGAGTTTCACGAGAGATAGCATTACCTCTATCTTTTGCACAACAAAGATTATGGTTTCTGCATCAATTAGATCCAGAATCATATACTTATAATGGTTCTAGTGCAGTACTACTAAAAGGTTCGCTGAATGTCAAAGCTTTGGAGCAAAGCATTAATGAAATAGCACGCAGACACGAAATTTTACGAACATGTTTCCAAGTTGTCAATGGGCAATCTGTTCAAATTATTGTTCCTGATTTAGAGATCCCTTTACCAATAGTTGATTTACAATATTTACCTGATATTGAACGTGAAGCAGAGGTACAAAGATTAAGACTAGAAAGTTACCAAAAATCATTTAAATTAACACAAGCTCCCTTGTTACGATTAACTATTTTACGATTAAAAACTAGGGAATATATTTTGTTAGTAACGATGCATCATATTATCTTTGATGCTTGGTCAGAAAGAGTGTTTATCCAAGAATTATCAGTATTTTATAAAGCTTTTTCTAGTGGTAAGCCTTCACCACTCACACAGATGAATATCCAGTATGCAGACTTTGCTGTTTGGCAACAAAATTGGTTGCAGGGTGAAGTATTTGATACATTAATTACATATTGGGAAAAACAGTTAGAAGATAATTTACCAGTTTTACGATTACCTAGAATTACTCAATCTTTAAAAGTGAAAACATCTGAGGAAGAAAGGCAAATTGTGAGGCTTTCTCAGACATTATCTCAGGCGATTAAAAAGCTAAGTGGTAGTCTGGGAACTACATTATTTATGACGCTCTTAGCAGCATTCAAAATTTTATTATATTGGTATACAGGTGATAAAGATATTGTTGTTGGTACTGATATTGCCAATCGTAATAGAATTGAAATAGAGAACTTAATTGGATTTTTTGTTAATCAATTGGTATTGCGTAGCAATTTATTTGGCAATCCTAATTTTAGTGAATTTTTGCAACAAGTACGCCAAGTTAGTTTAGAAGCCTATGCCCACCAAGATTTACCATTCGAGAAACTAGTTAGCACTCTGAATCCCAAAAGGGATTTAAACCAAACTCCTCTATTTCAAGTCAAATTTATTCTACAAAATGCTCCGACACATGATTTAGTAATTTCAGATTTAAGTTTGACTCGTTTAGATGATTTAGAACATACAGTAGCAAGATTTGATCTCCTTCTGGAACTAACAGATACTGAGCAAGGAATAGTTGGGTTATTGAAATATAACAAAGACTTATTTGATGCTAATAGCATAGTCCGATTACTAAATAGCTTTGAAACAATTTTGTCTCAAGTTGTGGTAAATCCTGCTATCAGATTAAATGAACTAGAAGAGATACTTATTAAATCAGATAGAGAACATCAGTTGAAGCAAGAAGAAAAACGCAAAGAGAAATATCAACAAAAGTTAAGTCTGATGAAGCGAAAAGCAATTGATGTTGTCAATGGAGTAGAAGATAAAAATGAAACAGGTAAAAATAATTCCTAAAATTGCCAGAAAATCTATCAATTTACAAACTGAAGTTATCGAAATAGATAACTTTGAAGATGAGCAAACTCTACCGTTAGTTATCAAACCATCTGTATCAGATGTTGATATCGTAGATTGGGCAGAGGCAAATCGGAAATTTATAGATACAAATTTAACCAAACATGGTGCTATCCTTTTTAAAGGATTCAATATTACTACAGCAGCCGTATTTGAAGGATTTTGTCTAGCGGTTTGCTCAGAACTATTCAATGAAAATGGCGAACATCCGCGTGAAACGGTAAGTGGTAAGGTTTATACTCCAGTTTTTTACCCTGCTGATAGTAAGTTGTTATGGCATAACGAGAATTCTTTTAATCATCAATGGCCTAGAAAAATTTTGTTTGGCTGTCGTCAACCTGCACAGCAAGGAGGAGAAACTCCAATAGTTGATAGTCGTAAGGTATTTCAACTCATAGAACCCAAAATTAGGGAGAAATTTGTTGAAAAGCAAGTTATGTATGTTCGTAATTACGGAAACGGGTTAGGGCTTGATTGGCAAACAGTTTTTCAAACTCAAAATAGAGCAGATGTAGAAAATATTTGTCAAAGGGATTTAATTGATTTTGAATGGAAAAAAGATGGTGGTTTAAGAACTATTTCTATTCGTCCAGCTGTAGTCCAGCATCCTCAAACAGATGAATTTTCTTGGTTTAATCAAGCACAACATTGGCATTTAGCTTGTTTAGAAAAACAAACCCGCGAATCACTGTTATCAAGTTTTAAAAGAGAAGATTTACCGCGAAATTGCTATTACGGAGATGGTACTACCATTGAAGATTATACAATGTTAGAAATCTGTGGATTATATCAGAGGTTAGAAGTCTCTTTTCCTTGGGAACAAGGAGATATATTATTACTGGATAATGTCTTAACTGCTCATGGACGCAATCCCTATGTAGGAGAACGTAAGCTTTTTGTGGCTATGGGAGAACTGATCAATTTTAGTAAAACTTGAAATTGAAACAATAATTATTTGATGATATGGATCAATACGGTTGTTCTTAAGGATTTTTGGCACATAAAATTGGTCTGTAGAGACGTAAAATTAACCTGCGGTAAGCAAGCTACACGTCTCTACAAAGGATTATAGTTTTATCTGAATCGTATTGGAATATGGATTTAATTTTTAGTTAATACTTTTCATTCCAGTAACAACAATGCAAGAAAAAATTCAGGGTTTTCCACTATCTCCTCAACAAAAACATCTTTGGTTATTACAGCAAAATGGTAATTTATATCGGACTCAATGTGCGATTCTGATTGAAGGAGATGTAAAAGTCGAGATATTACAAAAAGCGTTAAATAAAGTTATTGCTAAAAATGAAATTCTCCGCACAAATTTTTATCACTCACCTGGTATAAAGATACCTATCCAGGTAATAGGTACTAAGAAATATATATATTTAAATGAGCATTTTTTAGAAAAACGAGATTCTCAAGAAGAAGAGATAGAAGTCTTATTTGAAAAATTTCAGAAACAATTTATCGGACAAGAAGTAAAATTTGAATTGATAAATATTTCTTCAATAAAATATGTTTTATTTGTAAATTTACCATCACTCTGTGCTGATTTTGGAACATTAAAAAATCTCGTTTATGAAATTAGTCAGTATTACAGCGCCTATTTGCAAAATATAAAACTAGATGAAGAATCACTACAATATGCTGATGTCGCTACGTGGCAAAATGAATTACTTGAGGCAGAAGAGACTACAATCAGAACAAGTTACTGGCAACAAATAGATTTTTCGGATCTGGATAAATTAAAGCTTCCTTTTGAGGATTCTTTCTTTCAAGAATCAGAATTTGAACCTCAAGTTATTAGGTTAGTAATTCATAGATATTTACTAACTAAGATTGAAGAAATTGTCCAACAATATCAAATATCGATAGATATATTTTTTCTTACTTGCTGGCACATTTTACTTTGGCGTCTGAGTGGGCAATCAAATTTAATTTTAGGTGTAGGTTGTGATGGTCGCAACTATGAAGAATTAAAAATAGCACTAGGTTTATTCGCTAAATATTTACCGTTGGTTTATAATCTGCAAGCAAATCATACATTTACTGAAACCTTAATGCAGGTTAATAAGTTAACAGATGAGATGCTGGAATGGCAAGACAGCTTTAGTTGGAATTTATTTAAAAAAACAAATGCAAGTGACGAGGAAGAATTATTTTTACCATTTTGTTTTGATTTTGAAGAACTAGTTAATAATTATGATGATACTAAAATAGTATTTAACATTTATCAGCATTACGTCTGCTTTGATCGATTTAAAATCAAACTTTCTTGTATCCATACACAAGATGATATAATCAAAGTAGAATTTCACTATGATGCTAAACTTTTCTGTAAAGAAGATATTCAACGTTTGGCAAGTCAGTGGGAAACTTTGTTAACTAGCGTTATTAATAACCCCTCCTTAGCGATCGCACGGTTGGATATCTTAAGTCAAGAAGAGCGAGAAAAATTATTAATTGCATTTAATAATACTGAAACAGCACAGCTACAGCACAAATGCATCCATCATTGGTTTGAAAAACAGTGCGATCGCACTCCAGATAAAATTGCTGTTATTTATCAAAATCAGCAACTCACCTACCAAGAGTTAAATGCTCGTGCTAACCAACTAGCACATTATTTGCAAGAACTGGGAGTCAAAGCAGAGGTATTGGTAGGGATTTGTGTCGAACGTACACCTTTAATGTTAATTGCACTTTTAGGTATCTTAAAAGCGGGTGGTGCTTATGTACCGATTGAGCTTAACTATCCCTTAGAAAGAAAAGATTTTATACTAAAAGATTCTCAAATCCCTGTGGTGGTGACACAACAGCATTTAATGGCGGATTTCAAGACAAATGAAATTCAACTGATTTGTATAGATAGTGATTGGAAAATCATAAATCAACAAAAAGATGATAATTTAAATACTACAACAACTCCATTAAATTTAGCCTATGTTATTTATACCTCTGGTTCCACTGGTAAACCCAAAGGAACTTTAATTCCCCACCAAGGATTAGTTAACTACCTCAATTGGTGTACCCAAAGATATGCAGTAGAAGAAGGAGTCGGAACTTTAGTTCACTCTCCTTTGGGTTTTGACTTAACAATTACTAGCCTTTTCTCACCTTTATTAGTTGGTCGCACGGTAGAATTACTATCAGAAGAACAAGGTATTGAAACCCTTTCTCAAGCTTTAAAAACAAGCTCCAATTTAAGTCTGGTGAAAATCACCCCTGCTCACTTAAATTTGTTGAAGCAACAATTATCTAAAGAAGAGATCGTAAATAAAACTAGAGCGTTTATTATCGGTGGAGAAAATTTATTAGCCCAAAGTATCGCCTTCTGGCAAAATGTAGCCCCAGATACGATATTAGTCAACGAATACGGTCCAACAGAAACAGTGGTAGGCTGCTGTGTTTATCAAGTTCCAGTTGGAAAACATGATTCAGGCTCCATACCTATTGGTAGACCAATTGCTAATACCCAATTGTACATTTTAGACCAATATTTACAACCAGTACCAACAGGAGTAACGGGGGAATTGCACATTGGTGGAATTGGATTAGCTAGGGGTTATTTAAACAAAGCAGAATTAACAGCTGTTAACTTTATTCCCAATCCCTTTACTAAACAAGAGGGCGATCGCCTTTACAAAACAGGAGATTTAGTTCGCTTTCTACCGAGTGGAGATATTGAGTATATCGGTAGAATTGACAATCAAATCAAAATCCGAGGTTTTCGTGTTGAATTAGGAGAAATTGAAGCGGTTATCAATCAACATCCATCAGTATCTGCAAGTGTAGTGATTGTTCGAGAGGATAAACCTGGAAATCAAAATTTAATCGCTTATATAACTCTGCATCCACACAAAACACTAACAATTCCTGAACTACGGCGCTTCTTGCAAAATAAATTACTTGACTATATGCTACCAACAGCATTTATGATATTAGAAGCGTTACCTTTAACATCTAATGGCAAAGTAGATCGTCGAGCATTGCCGACACCAGATGTTCTGCGTCCAGAATTAGAAGTTGCTTATCTAGTACCACAAACTAAATTAGAAAAAACAATAGCTTCAGTTTGGCAAAAAGCTTTGAATCTGGAAAAGATAGGTATTCATGATAATTTCTTTGAAATTGGTGGTCATTCATTACTTTTAGTTACGGTTCACAGCCAATTGCAGAAAATATTAAAAGTGGAATTATCGACTCTTGATCTATTTAGATATCCTACAATTTATGATTTGGCAGAGTATGTAAGTCAATCTCAAAATCAAACAGCTTTTTTACAGGAAACCGATATTCCAACAGAGAAAATTTCAGCTGGTAAAACGCAACAGAAGAAACGTCTCCAAAAAATGAAATCAGTTGAAAATAATTAAGGATTAATCAATAATGAATATTCCAAATGAACCATATTTTACCAACGGCTCAGAAATAGCAATTATTGGGTTAGCAGGAAGATTTCCTGGAGCAAAAAATATTAATGAATTTTGGCATAATCTACAAAATGGTATAGAATCAATATCTTTTTTTAGTGATGAAGAATTATTAGCATCAGGAATAGATGCAGAATTTATCAGTCAACCCAATTATGTTAAAGCCAATGCTGTTATAGAAGATGCAGAATTTTTTGATTCTGCTTTTTTTGGTTTTAATCCTAGAGATGCAGAAATGACTGATCCCCAACACCGGATTTTTTTAGAATGTGCTTGGGAAGCTTTGGAAAATGCAGGATATAACTCTGAAACATACAATGGTTCTATAGGTGTCTTTGCTGGTTCTAGCTTAAGCGGTTATTTACTAAATATTTATTTAAATCAAAATATTAGAAACTCTACAGACGAACGTCAGATAACAATTGCAGGGGATAAAGATTACCTAGCTACACGTACTTCTTACAAACTTAATTTAACAGGCCCTAGCTATACAGTTCAAACAGCTTGCTCAACCTCATTAGTAGCCGTACATTTAGCTTGCCAAAGTTTGCTAAACGGTGAATGTGATATGGCTTTAGTTGGTGGTGTTTCTATTAGCGCCTTCAGAAAATCTGGCTATATTTATAACGAAGGAGGTATTAATTCTCCTGATGGACATTGTCGTGCTTTTGATGCTAAAGCACAGGGAACTGTGACTGGAGAAGGTGTCGGAATTGTTGTTTTGAAAAGATTAGAAGATACCTTACATGATAGAGATGTTATCCATGCTGTAATTAAAGGTTCTGCTATTAATAATGACGGATCAAACAAAGTTAGCTACACAGCTCCCCGCATCGAAAGTCAAGCAAAAGTTATTAAAACTGCTCAAGTTGTTGCAGAGGTAAACGCAGAAACAATAACTTATATTGAAGCTCACGGGACCGGAACTTCTTTAGGAGATCCAATTGAAATTGCTGCGTTGACACAGGCATTTCAAAGAAGTACAAAAAAGAAAAATTTTTGTGCGATTGGTTCTCTAAAAACAAATATTGGGCATTTAGATGCAGCTGCTGGTGTTGCAGGTTTAATTAAAACAGTCTTAGCTCTAAAACATAAACAAATTCCTCCCAGTCTACATTTTGAGCAGCCAAATCCTCAGATTGATTTTGCCAACAGCCCATTTTATGTTAATAATAAACTCTCTGAATGGAAAACAGACAAACATCCTAGACGTGCAGGAGTTAGCTCTTTTGGTATTGGCGGTACTAATGCTCATGTAATTTTAGAAGAAGCACCAATTGTAGAGACGTGCCATGGCGTGTCTCTACAATCGCGCCCTTGGCAGTTATTATTTATTTCTGCAAAAACTTCAACTGCTTTAGAATCTGCTACAAATAATCTTGCGAATTATTTAGCAGATAATTCTGATATTAACCTGGCTGATGTTGCTTATACTTTGCAAGTTGGTCGGCGAAATTTTAACTATCGTCGAGTGTTGCTATGTCGAGATATTCAAGATGCGATAACAACACTCGCAGACCCAAATCAACAAGGAGTTTTGAGTAAATTTTCCGAAACTCGTAACCATCCAATCGTATTTATGTTTCCCGGACAGGGAGCGCAGTATGTAAATATGGGGCGGGAATTATATGAAACAGAACCGATTTTTCGACAACAAATTGATGATTGCTGTGAATTACTAAAACGACATTTAAACTTAGACCTCACAAATATACTTTATCCCTCAAGTTTAGAAGCTACACAAGCAGAACTTCAACAAACTTTCTTAACACAACCTGCATTATTTGTGATTGAATATGCCTTAGCTAAACTTTGGATGGCGTGGGGTCTGCATCCACAAGCAATGATTGGTCACAGCATCGGCGAGTATGTAGCTGCTTGTATTTCGGGTATTTTTTCTTTAGAAGAAGCACTGAATTTAGTCGTAATTCGTGGACGACTAATGCAACAAATTGAATCTGGGTCGATGCTTTCTGTTTCTATTTCTGCTCAAGAAATACAACCAATGTTGGGTTCAGAACTTTCTTTAGCAGCTAGTAATGCTCCATCTCTTTGTGTAGTTTCTGGTGCTACGAATGCAATAGAAGCATTACAAAATGGTTTGACTGAGCAAGGTGTGGATTGTCGGCGACTACTGCATACATCTCATGCTTTTCATTCCCAGATGATGGAGCCGATTTTGGAGCCATTTGTACAGCATGTTAGAGAAATTAACCTGAAACCACCTCAAATTCCTTTTATATCCAACGTTACCGGAACTTGGATAACAGCAGAGCAGGCGACTGATCCTAATTACTGGGCTAGACATCTACGCCAACCCGTATTATTTAACGAAGGAATCGCCGAACTGTTACAACAGTCGGAGCGAATACTTTTGGAAGTTGGCCCAGGACGAACATTAACTACCCTAGCCAAACGACAGTTGATTTCACAGACTGTGGTGCTAACTTCGTTGCGACATCCCCAGGAGCAAGTTTCTGATGTGGCATTTTTGCTCAATACTCTTTCTCGGCTTTGGCTCACAGGCTTGCAAATCAACTGGACAGGTTTTTATGCTCATGAGCAACGCAGACATGTGAGTTTACCGACCTATCCTTTTGAACGTCAGCGTTACTGGATTGAGGCTAATTCTGAAACTGTATTATCAACGGTATCTCAAAAATTATTAAGTAAAAAGCCCAATATTGCTGATTGGTTTTATATCCCAATTTGGAAACAATCTACACCAATTGAGTTCTTTAAACAAAAGGAATTTGTAACTGACAAAAACAGCCGTTGGTTAGTTTTTATAGATGATTATGGTGTGGGAGATGCAGTTGTACAACGACTCGCACAGCAGAGTCAATATATTGTTAAAGTTAGGGTTGCAGAAAAATTTACTCAACTGAATAAATATACATATACTATTAATCCCCAGCAAAAAAATGACTACAATACTTTGCTGCAAGAACTCCACAAAAAGAGTTTAATTCCAACTGCTATTGCTCATTTTTGGAGCATTACACCAAATGATACTTTAGATTGTAATAAATTAAAAGCACAAAGTTTTGAAAATAGTCAAAATCTTGGTTTTTGGAGTTTATTGTATTTAATACAAGCATTTGGAAAAGCAAATATCAGCGACTCTGTGAAGTTAAGGGTTATAACTAGCAATGTGCAGAATGTTATCGGTGACGAAAACTTATATCCAGAAAAGTCAACAATATTGGGACCTTGTAAGATAATTCCCAAGGAATATCCAAATGTTAATTCCTGTCTGATTGATGTAGTAATCCCTAGCGCAAATGTTCCACCAACCCAAAATTTAATAGACTATCTGATTACGGAACTGACAACACAGCAAACCGAAAATATAGTTGCTTATCGTGGACATCATCGCTGGATTCAAACCTTTGAACCTATCCGTTTAAATGAAAATATTCCAGGTAAAACTAAGTTAAAAGAAGGAGGAGTTTACTTAATTACTGGTGGACTTGGTGGTATTGGCTTAGTGCTAGCAGAATATTTAGCAAAGACAGTACAAGCTAAGTTAATTTTAATTGCTAGAAAGGGATTACCTGAGCGATCGCAATGGGAACAATGGCTAGAAAATCATGATAGTCAAGATCCTGTTAGCCGCAAAATCAACAAAATACTTGAACTTACAGAGTTAGGATCAGAAGTTGAGGTGAAAAGTGCCGATGTCGCCAGCTACGCAGAAATGCAGGTAACTGTTACTGAAGCTTTAGAAAAATTTGGTCAAATTAATGGTGTCATTCATGCAGCAGGTATTGCTGGCGGTGGTATGATTCAACTGAAAACAGAGGAGATAGCAAATAGTGTATTCGCACCAAAAATTAAAGGGACATTAGTATTAGAGGAGATTTTAAACTCAAAAAATATACATCTAGATTTCTTAGTGCTTTGTTCATCTCAAAGCTCTATTTTGAGTGAATTTGGACAGGTAGATTATTGTGCCGCTAATGCATTTTTGGATGTTTATGCAGCTTATTGCAATTCTAAATTTGACCAATTTACAGTGGCAATAAATTGGGGTTCTTGGCAAGAGGTAGGAATGGCAGTAGAGACAGAACTACCTGAACAATTAAAACGCCAACGTAAAGAGGAACTCAAACAAGGAATATTATCTCAAGAAGGTGCTGAAGCTTTTAATCGCATATTGCTAAGTAGCTTGCCTCATGTTATTGTGTCAACGCAAGACTTTCAAACAGTAATTGAGCATAATAATTCTTTCAATTATCTTGAACAAGAATTAGCATTATTATCACAGGCATCAAAAACAAATGTTTCCAAAATCAGCCATCCACGTCCAAGTTTAGCAAATCCTTATGTTGCGCCTCGTAACGAAGTTGAGCAGACTCTCGCTGACGTTTGGCAACAATTTTTGGGAATTGAAAAAATTGGGATTCATGACAATTTTTTTGAATTGTCAGGAGATTCTATTATTACAATTCAAATTGTTGCTAAAGCCAATAAATTAGGCATGAAGTTAACTTCTCAACAAATGTTTATGCACCAGACTATTGCTGAATTAGCAACAACCACAGGTGTAATTGAAACAAATCAAAATAAAAATAATTCTGAAGTTGGAGAAGTATACCTCACACCCATTCAGCATCGCTTATTAGCTCAAAATCAGTCAAAAATAGATTCATTGAAACAATCTCTATTACTCGAAATCCAACAAACATGCAATCCCAAAATACTAGAACAAGCTGTACAATATGTAATTGAACATCATGATGTTTTTCGTCTGCATTTTATTCAAAAAAAAATTGGATTGCAGCAAATAGAAGCTCACATTAATGATATAATGACATACGAGCATGTAAATTTGTCTGCGCTTTCAGAAGATGAACAACAACATGCTTTTGAATCTAAAATTACAGAAATACAAAATAACTTCAGTTTCAGCGAAGGTTCACTGATAAAAATTGCTTTTATTGAATTGCGATCGCAGCCAAAAAACTACCTATTAATTGTCATTCACCATCTTTTAGTAGATGCTGTCTCTTGGCAGATTTTGTTAAAAGATTTGCAAACAGTTTATCAACAACTTAGTCAAGCCGAAGCAATACAATTATCTGATAAAACCACTTCTTTCAAGCAGTGGGCGCAGTCTATTCAAGAGTATGCTCAAACTTCTGAAATAGCTCAGGAGCAAGACTACTGGTTAGCAAAATCCCAAATACCCTTCTGTAGTCTACCTGTTGACTATTTTGCAGATGAAAATACAGCAGCTAACGCTGACATAGTATCAATTTCTCTAGATAAAACAGCAACTCAAGCCTTACTAAAAAATGTCAATAGAGCTTATAATACTCAAATAAATGATGTTCTACTAACAGCTTTAGTACAAGCTTTTGCAAAGTGGACGGGAGAGCAGCGACTATGGGTAGATGTTGAGAATAATGGTCGAGATATAGTCTTCAAAAATTCCAAATATATATCCTTCTCTCGTACAATTGGTTTATTTACAACTCGCTTTCCAGTAATTTTAGATATCACAGAAGCTCGTGATCAAGGAAATGCATTAATCGCAGTCAAAGAGTATTTACGTAACATTCCAAATAAAGGTATTGGGTACGATATACTGCGCTATATCAACAATTATCCAGAAATAAATTCAAAGTTCAAATCTTTCCCTCAACCTCAAGTCAGTTTTAATTACTTAGGTAATTTTGACCCTGTAATATCACAGTCATCTTTATTTAATTTCACTGCTCAGTCTCTAAAAGTTAGCCAAAGTACAAATCAAAATCGATTTTACTTACTGGAAATAAACGGAGTTATCACTCAAGAAAAACTGCATATTACTTGGATTTACAACACAGCAAGTCATCGAAGAGAAACAATAGAAACTTTAGCTGCAAATTTGATTGAAGCTATACAAAGAATTATTGAACACTGTCAGTTTTTGCCAGCAGAAAAACATACACCTTCCGACTTTCCTAGAGCTAATTTGAGCCAACAAGACTTAGATAAATTTTTGAAAAAAATTAATCAATTAGGTGGTAGATAAGCACAATGAAAGCAGAAAATGTCGAAGACATATATGAACTTACACCTGTTCAAAAGGGTATGCTCTTCCACTGTTTGTATGCGAGTGAGTCAGCATTATATTTCTTTCACCACACCTTAACTTTACATGGTCATCCAAATATAGAAGCTTTTGAACAAGCATGGCAACAAGTGGTAGATAGACATACAATATTACGTACAGGATTTTATTGGGAAGACATTGATAATCCATTGCAGGTTGTCTATAAACAAGTAAAGATTAGCTTAAATCAATATGATTGGCGTGGTGTTGAACCAGCAGAACAACAAGAGCGATTAAAATCATTTCTAGAGAGCGATCGCCAATTGTGTTTTGACTTTTCGCAACCATGTTTAATGCGTTTAACTTTAATTCGTCTGGCTGGCGATCGCTATGAATTTATTTGGAGTAATCATCATATCATCATCGATGGATGGTCTGGACCGATCATATTAGAGGAATGCTTAAAAATTTACACTGCCCTTTGTGAATCCAAAGAGGTAAAATTACTGCCAGCTCGTCCTTTTAGAAATTATATCGATTGGTTGCAACAACAAAATATAGCTAAGACTGAAAGTTTTTGGCGACAAGGACTACAAGGAGTCAAAGCACCAACCCCTCTAACTTATCTAGAAAATAACCAATTACCTCAGCAGAAAGAAAGATACGATGAAGAGAGAATTAAACTCTCCAAAGAAACTACAAAATCACTGCTATCTTTTGCTACACAAAATCATTTTACTCTTGCCACATTAGTTAATGGAATTTGGTCTATTCTCCTGAGTCGTTATACTTGTCGTCATAATGTAATCTATGGGTGTACTGTTACAGGAAGACCAGTAGATTTAGCGGAAGTAGAATCAATAGTTGGTGTATTTATAAATACTTTACCAATTAATGTCAAAATAAATCCAGAGCAACATTTGTTGTCATGGCTACAGGACTTTCAGATTCAATTAGTAGAAACGCGTCATCATGAATACACTCCACTGACACAAATTCAAGGTTGGAGTGAAGTACCACGAAACTTACCTTTGTTTGAAACTATTGTCGTAGTTGAAAACTTTCCAATCAGTGAATTTGCAGAAAACTGGAAAGGTAATATAGCATTTGAACCAACTGGAATTTATTACAGAAACAACTATCCTTTGAATTTAGTTATATATCCAGAATCCGAAATTATAGTAGCAGTTTCATATGATTATTCTAGATTTGATATTGCTACAATTATTGGAATACTAACTGACTTTCAAATTCTCCTACAAGCAATAATTACTAATTCTCATCTTCCAATCAAGGACTTATCATTTTCAACATTACAGCAACAGCAAATATCATCCTCTTTAGAAAAAGAAGCATCATTTAATTGGGAATTTGCTTCGGTGTTTTAAGGAAATAAAGTATGATTGTTTCATCAGAAATAGACAGAATATATAAACTATCAAGTGATGAATTTCATAAAGATTATGTTGAATTAGGTAAACCAGTTATAATCTCTGGATTAATTCCCAATTGGAGTGGCTTTCATAAATGGTCATTAAATTATTTTAAAAATTTATCCCCCACCCTCAATATTTACGCTAAGAAATTTAGTAACCAGGAAATTGAGATATGCCGTTTGACAATGCCAAGATATATAGAACTAATAGAGACTTATCAAAAATATCCTCAAAATAATCCTCTACCGCCATATTGTCATGACTTACCTTTATTTAGCTTAATACCTTCTTTAGTAGAAGATGTTCAACCATTTCCTTTCGATTATTTACCAAAATGGTATTGGTACAAGTGGTGGCGTTACTGTCAATTTTTCTTAGGTTCTTCTCATAGCATTACACCATTACATTTTGATTGTCTTCTGACTAACAATATATTTTTTCAAATTGTCGGACGTAAACAATTTACTATATTACTACCAGAAGATGCTAAATATTGTTATCGCCAAGGCTGGCGATGGTTTTTAGTTAATCCAGAAAATCCAGAATTTAATAAATATCCTGATTATAAAAACGCTAGACCAGTTAAGTTTATCGTCAATCCTGGAGATATTCTGTATATGCCTCCGGGAACACTACATCATGTTAGAAGTTTAGATACTTCTATATCTTTTAATATTGATTGGCATACTCAGAAAAGTTCAGTGACGGCTTTAGGTGCAATAACCAAAGGTATGCCAGTTAAAAATTTATACTATAACTTATTATTAACAATGGGTTTAGTATTTAAACTTCCTCCTCAAATTATTTTTAAATTCTATAAATCTTATCTGAATTATGTTTCTTAAAAATATTAAAATAATACACAGTATAGATAACCAGTTTGTTATTGCCACACAAAAATCTTATGAATATATTTGAAAAGCGCGAATCCAATGTCAGAAGCTATTGCCGTAGTTTTCCAGATATATTTCATAGAGCTAAAGGCTCGATGATTTATTCTGATTCAGGTAAAGAATATATTGATTTTTTTGCAGGAGCAGGAGCTTTAAATTATGGACATAATCATGATTATATAAAACAAAAGGTTATGTCATACTTAGATGCCGATGGTATTGCACATGGTTTGGATATGTACACTTCGGCTAAAGAAAAATTTTTAGCCAAATTTGATGAGGTAGTACTCAGTTATAAAAAGCTAGATTATCGCATTCAATTTTGCGGTTCCACAGGAACAAACGCAGTAGAAGCGGCTTTAAAATTAGCCAGAAAAATCAAACAAAGATCAGGTATATTCTCTTTTATGGGAGCATATCATGGAATGACTTTGGGCAGCTTATCAATTAGTGGTAATATCGGAATCCGATCAGGCGCAATTGGGACATCAAGTAATGTAACATTCATGCCTTATCCTTATGGATTCATGGAAAATTTTGACACAATAGAATATATAGAATCCGTTTTAAATGATGTTAATTCTGGAGTTGAAAAACCAGCAGCAATCATTTTTGAAACCGTACAAGCAGAAGGTGGAGTTGTCGTTGCTCCGATTGAGTGGATGCAAAGATTAAGAAAATTATGTGATCAACATGATATTTTACTAATATGCGATGATATTCAAGTAGGCTGTGGGCGAACAGGCTCTTTCTTTTCTTTTGAAAGAGCAAATATTGTTCCTGATATTGTAGTTCTTTCTAAATCAATTAGTGGCTATGGTTTTCCCATGTCGCTATTATTAATCAAACCAGATTTAGATATATGGGAACCGGGCGAACATAATGGTACTTTTAGAGGTAATCAACTAGCATTCGTAGGAGCTACAGCTGCTCTAGAGTATAGAGAAAGTTGTAATTTTGAACAGGATGTTAAAGCCAAAGAGCTTTTTTTGAAAAATTTTCTAACTCAGGAAATAGCATCAATTAGTGAAAATATAGCAATCCGTGGAATTGGAATGATTTGGGGAATTGATGTCAAAAATTGTGGCGATAGCAGTTTCGCTAAAACTATCACGTCACGTTGTTTTGAGCTAGGATTAATCGTTGAACGAGCAGGTAGAAATGATACCGTTATTAAACTTTTACCACCTTTAATTATTGATATGCCTACCTTACAAAAAGGTTGTTTAATAATCAAACAAGCTTTTAATGATTCCATCTCAAATTAGCTTGACATTCTAGTTAACTTACCAAAACATCGATTACAAAGTAAAAATATGGCTGTGCATATACACTCCGATGACTTATTTTCTCAAAAATTTTATTGGATAAATAAACTATCGGGAGAATTACCAGAAACAAATCTGATGCTGGATTATATAAGACCTTTATTCTCCAGTCATCAAAGTAAGTCTCTTCGCTTTGATTTATCAAATGATTTATCTCAACAGATTATCAATATAGCTAATAATTCTTACTTTTCTATCTATTTGATAATTGTATCTGCATTGAATATATTGCTGCAAAGATATACTAGAAATAATGATGTTATTGTCGGAATACCAGTATACGATCAAATTGGTATTAATAGCGTAAATAGCAAGGTTATTGCTTTGCGTAATCAGGTAAAACCTGGGATTTCGTTCAAAGATTTACTGTTGGAAGTTAAAGAGGCAACTATTGCTGCTTATACTCATCAAAATTATGATTTTGATGAATTAATTAAAATATTAGAGATACCAATCTCTCCTAGTCGCTGCCCCATTTTTGATATAGTTATTTTACTAGAAAATATTCATAGTAAAAATAATTTAGAACAATTAAAAAACGATATCACAATAGCTTTTTTAGTTGATGGTGAAAGTATTAGCATTAATATAGAGTATAAGGAAAATCTATTTAAACATGAAAATATAAAATTAATGAGCAGGTGTTATACAAATATTCTTGACAATATTATTAAGGATTGTAATATCAAAATATCAGATCTTCTTTTATTGCAAAAAAATGAAGAGAATCAATTGTTAAAAGATTTTAATAATAATACTCAAAAATATCCAGTTAATCAGACAATAAATCAATTATTTGAAAAACAAGTATCTCAAACTCCAAATAATATAGCTGTTATTCATCAAGAAACTAAGTTAACCTATCGAGAACTAAATCAAAAAGCAAATCAACTAGCTAGATTATTGCGTAAATTAGGAGTTGCTAAACGGGAATTTGTCGGTATTTTCAAAGACCGCGATATCAATTTTCTGATTGCGATCCTTGCTATATACAAAGCAGGTGGAGCGTATGTACCCATTGATAGTACTTACCCACCAAATCGAATTCAATATATGCTATCTAATAGCGAAGTAAGATTTTTACTCACAGATTATCCGCTTTTAAACAATTTATCAGGCTTAGTAGGAGATTGTTCACAATTATCATCTATCATTTGTTTAGATAATGTAACTACTAAAAATATGTAGTTTTTCACTCTCCCCCGGTAAAAAGAGATTAGAGAGAAACAGAAATAGGAGGATGTTTTATACCTCTACGAGCCTGAGTAAGAACCATCGCAATATAACCCCAAGGGTCGATTTTTCTCAG